>ERZ773005.77-NODE-77-length-93413-cov-6.314853_pt1 | contig 93413 bp, 81 predicted proteins | sample MGYA00580666_ERZ773005 | MGnify/ENA primary metagenome ERZ773005 (study PRJEB29015, sample SAMEA2737999) | human oral metagenome | biome: human oral; feature: human-associated habitat; material: dental | place: China | collected 2061 ...
CACGCTTTCCAGGCGTGCTCCTTCAACCACTCGGACAACTCTCCAATGCTTGAATAAAACGAATATGAAATTATGCCATGGCCGACCATGACGGTATATAGGGTAGCACATTTCCCTGCCGCTGTCAATTTTCATGTAGTCTTGCCGTTATTGGTTTTTTCACGAAAAAAGTCCACGGCATGTATTCACCTGCCGTGGACTTTTTCATCTGTCAATTCGTAGCTACGGGCACGTATCGAGACGCGCCGCGCGGTCAATACCGGAATTTCTGTAACGATCCTTGCAAATCCTGCGCCAGTTTAGCTAGAGAATCATTAGCCCCGGCAATCTCCTGGGCCGAAGAGGACTGTTCTTCCGTCGCGGCAGATACTGTCTGCATCTCCATCGAGACCTGCTTTCCATACTGGTTAAGAGTTTCTACCTGCTGGACGACATTTTCAGCATCCCCTGTCACAACGGAAACGGCATCGGATACTCGGCTGACCTGCCGTAATACGCCGTCTGTCCGTTCCTTGATCTGCTCAAATATTGTCCGCAGCCCGTCGACCGATTTCGCGCCCTCTCCGACGCTTCCCCGCCCTTTCTGCATGGAAGCGATCGCGCTTCCCGTATCCGATTGTATGGCGGAAATAAGCTCCGATATCTGCTGCGTCGCAGTCTGCGACTGCTCGGCAAGCTTGCGCACCTCTTCGGCAACGACGGCAAACCCGCGCCCGCTCTCGCCAGCCCGCGCTGCCTCTATCGCCGCGTTCAGCGCGAGCAAATTCGTCTGCCCGGCAATCCCCGAAATCGTATCAACAATCTGGCCAATTTCCTGCGACCGCTCGCCCAGCTTGTCCACCAGCGTCGCCGAAGAAATCACCGTCTCCTCGACGCTACGGATCTGTTTGACGGAAGCGTCGATTGCGGCATTTCCCGCCTCCGCATATTCGGCCGCGGCCGATGAATTTTTCGCCGCTTCGCCCGCTTCATTTTTTATATTCGTGATCGCGGTCATGATCTGCTGCACCGAATTTGTCGCATTATCCACCGATTGCTGCTGTTTCTCGACGACTTCCACCGCCTCGGACACAGATTCTGCTACTTGTGTCGCCACCTTAGCCGACTGCGTCGCGCTGGCGGACAGTTCCTCCGAAGACGCCGCTAACTGTTCCGACGTCTCATAGGTTTTTCGCATAAGCCGATTAATCGCCGCCCGCATGTCCGTGAGCACGGCGGACATATCACCAAACTCATCGCCGCGCGCAGCTTGTCGTGCATTCAACCGAAAATCACCGTCGCGCAATGTCGCACAAATATCAATCATCTTATGTACCGGACCGGTAATCTCACGCGTTATCCATACGGCCACTACCAGCAGTACAACGATAAGCACCACTGTCTTTATTACCAGCGAGCGAATAGCCTCTCCCAGCGCTTCCTCATTTTGATTGTTTAACTGATCCGCGTTATCGTTTGCCATCTTTTCCAGGGCCTCTACGCCTTTACGTACCTTAGTAAGCGTAAACTGCGCTTTCTTTTCATAAAATTGAAGCCCTTCTTCTTTACGCCCAGCGACGACCAGATCCAGCGCCTGCTGTATCTCTGCCCGATACTGCTGCCAGTTGCCCCAGACCTCATCCAAACGGCTGGCGGCTTCGGGGTTGGATTGCGCTAAGACGCTGTATTGCTTCCACGCGTCCTCAAAACTCTTATAGTATTTCCCCGCCTCATCGCGTGCTTCCTGCGCCCGCTTCGGATCATTCGTACTTGTCGCAATCAGGATACGCGTCTGCAACATACGCAGATCCAGCCGATTGCTCGCCAACAGTCGAATCGCCTGTAATTTTTGCGTATACATAACTTCCATATCCCGATCTGCCTGCGCCAGATAAGACCAACCGGTTAAACCGACCCAACACAGCCCGAGCGCCGCAATGATCACCAGAACAATAAGCTTATACACGACCTTAATATTATTCATCCATCCCATAACGTCCCACTTTCCTTTCCGAGCAAGGTTACCATGTATCGCCGCCAAAAGCGGCAGACTTTATCTCCCTTTCTCCTTTCCTATGTAAATATTTGAATGAAACTATTCGCGATCTGCCCGGCTATCTCCTGCCATTTTTCATTAAAAATTCAAAATACCAGAAACTTATTATTTCAATCGTCATTACAAGCCCTTTCCTTACTTCATAAAAGAACCGCTCTTTTTGTCAGTACCGTATTGTAGTGTCCTCCCTGTAATCGCCAAGCGCTTCCTTCGTCGTCATGCTTTTTGATAACGATTACTCCTTCGCCGCCTTTTATTCCGGCGCACGAAGCACTCCGGCGCTCATCGTATAGACAGCGTCCGCGTAAGCGGCCGCCGCGCCTTCGTGGGTCACGAGAAGCACCGCCGTCCCCGCATCAGCGAATTGCCGCAGAAGCTTTAATATCTTCGCTGTATTTTCATCGTCAAGATCGCCCGTCGGCTCATCGGCGAGGAGAATGTCAGGCTTCTGCATCAACGCGCGAGCGATTGCCATACGCCGCAGCTCTCCGCCGGAAAGCTGCATCGGCTCCTCGTCCGCCAACTCCTCTATCCCAACCATCTCCAGGAGTTCCTTCGCCCTTTCCGTGGCGTCTGTCAGCGGATCATAGAGACGCGCCGGGAGCGTGACATTTTCCAACACGGTCAGACTCCGAAGTGCCGTATGCCCCTGCGGAATGACCCCGATATGGCGGTTGCGCAGGCGCGAGAGAGGGCCGTCTTCCAGCGTGTAAAGCTCCGTATCATCGAGGACGACTCGTCCTTCGGACGGCCGCAAAAGCCCCCCGGCAATTTGCAGCAAAGTACTTTTCCCGCTCCCCGAGCGTCCCGTAATCTCGATAAGCTTTCCTCCGGTCAGGGTAAGCGTCGTAGTATCAAGGGCGCAGAACGTGCCCCCGGTTTTTCCTTGCCGGGCAAAAACTTTCTTTATTTCCTTTAAATATAAATTCATCGTATATTCTCCCGTAAAGTCATTTTGCTGGTAAGAAATAGCGAAGCAACCGCTTCGCTCATTCTCCTTCCCGCAAAATCAGGCTGGTATCAAGGCTGCTGATATGATACGCGACAAAGGCCGAAATAAGTCCGCCCGCCAACACCGCAGCGAGAAGGGTACCTCCTGCCAACATTGCCAACGACGCCGCCCCTGGAAAAAGAAACGGCACGCCCAGCAGAAGACCGATCGCGTTCGTAAAGAGCGCCGTCACCAGTCCCGCCACGAAAACACCGATCACGCCGCCCAGCAGATTGATGAGCAGCGCCTCGCCGACGACCAGCCCCGCCAACATCCGACGCGACGTCCCTAAGACACGAAGAACAGCGAACTCCCGTTTTCGCTCATTCATCACCATGGTAAAAACAACCATCATGATCAGCACGCACAGAATCCAGATAATTCCAATAAAGAGGCCGATCATATCCGATAAACCGGTAAGACCTGTGGAGATATCCGAGATCAGGTTTTTCGCCGCCACCGCCTTGATATGTCGAACATTGACCTTAATGTCGTCCCGCACCTTCTCGATATCATAACCTTCCTTGACCTTCACCAGCACCGCGGAAATGACCTTGTCCGTATCGAAAGAATTATATTGATTCATGCCCCGTTTCTGTGAAGATTCCGTCAAGCGGCGCACGGTATCGGCGTTAGCGTAAACCGCGTTATCCAATGCGGACCCTGTCTTGGCAAGCTGTGCGACAACATGGCACTCAATGTCGAAAAATTTCAGCGTTCGATCTTCCGTGAAGCGTACATTACAGCCGGTCACAATGTCCCCGTCCGCAATCTTCCCCGAATACGTCTCTTTAATCCACGGCTGAATGACGAAATCCGTCGCCGGATCGAAGCCCACAATCTGGAGCGACGCGGAGCAACAGTCCGCCGTCATGGAAGCTAGAAAAAGCTGCGGCGACACCTTCTCTACGCCGTCGATAGCCGCCACCTTATCCATGACCGCAGCGTCCATGTAGAAATACCCCGGCGTTCCTTGCAATAAGACGGAATTGATATTGAACTGCGTCCGAGCCGACGAGGGAACTACCACAATATCCGCGCCCAGGCGGGATTCTAAAACCTGCATCCCCCGCTGCATACTGATAATCAGGATAGTGCCGCCAAAGACCGCCGCCGCAAAAAGAACAGAAAAAAGGAGCAGCGCGGCGGCGCGTCCCGGCCGTCGGCAAAGATTCTGCCAGGAAAAGTGGACAATGAAACTCATGAGACTTTATCCTTCCTCTTCTGCCGTATTATATCGATCACGAGGACGATCAGCAAAAAAATCGACAATAGGAGCACCGCCGGCCGAAAGAGCACCTGGCAAGGCATTGTCGCCATCTTGCAAAGCGGCAGAAGATGCCCCGGCAAAAGCGCCGTCAAACCCGTCAAAAGCGCCATAGAAATATTGATCCCCAGTTTGACACGCGGCGCGCAGAAAAAGCGAATTACCGCGAGCACCGCCAAAACGGCGCTGACTCCCATAACCGCTTCGCTCGTCCAGTGGCAGAGCATCCAGCTTCCATCCGGCTTCACGCCGCAGACATGAAACATTGTTTTCGGTGCGCCGCAGAGCGCAGCGCTCAGCACCACGATTACAATGTCCCAAACCATGTCGCCGCTCTTTTTCTTTTGAATTTCCATAGTGACCTCCAGATCGCCGCACAGGTGCAAAAAGTGCTGACCATCGCCCAAAAGTTCTATACCGCTGGGCTAAAGTCTTCTATCATTATATCCCGACGCCAAAAGCCCGTCAAGAATATTGAGATTCAATATCAAAACAGGAAAATGTATTAAAAATTTTTCTTTCCGTCACATTTTTGTCACATTCTCCTGACATACTTTTAGATAACAAGGGAATATGAACCCTATGACAGGAGGAGATATTTATGAAAAAGAAACTTTTAGCGCTTAGCGCCGCGATGATGGTAATGGCCGGCATTGCCTCAGCCGCTCCGGGAGAAATGGCGACGCCGGGCGGCGAAATGCGTCCTGCCATCGATTACCGCTGTTGCGGAAACGGCTACCGCGATCATGACGGGCGCGGCGGCTGGTGCGGTGATAACCGCGGCTACTGCTACGAAAATGGCGCGAACCGTAATAACTAAAACGAGAAAGCGGCGGGGAAATTTCCCCGCCGCTTTCTTATTCCCCGCACTTTGTCAGATTTAACCGCTTTATTGTTTTTTCTTCCCTCAACGGTCCCTCGTCGCTTTCCTTTTCCCTTTCAACAAATGCGCGGCACCAATCCGCCCAGCGGCATTTCGACGATCCGTATGCCGCCGAAATCTGTCCGCAGCCCAACCTGCCCGGCAGCGTCCGCCGTGGTATGGCCGATGACAGCAGCCTCATGTCCCAGCGGATGATTACGCATCGCGGCGAGAAGATTTTCGGTTTCCTCCGGCGGCACAATGGCGATAAGTTTCCCTTCGTTCGCCAGATAGAGGGGATCAAAGCCTAAGAGATCGCAGACCCCGACGACTTCAGGGCGAACCGGAACCGCGTCGGCGTCAAGGAGGATCCCTGTACCGGATTGCGCCGCCAGTTCGTTCAACACGGCGGCCACTCCGCCCCGCGTCGGATCTCGCAGCACCGCGATATGAGGCGCCGCTTTAAGCATAATGCGAACAAGATCAGAGAGCGGCGCAACGTCGCTTTTGATCTTGGGCGGCAGCTCTAAATCGTGACGCGCCGCCATGACCGTCGCCGCGTGATCGCCGAGGAAGCCGGAAACAATGACGTCCATCCCCGCCCGCACATTTTTCGGCGCGATCGAAGCATTCAAAAACATTTCGCCCACGCCGGCGGTATTGATATAAATCCCATCACCCGCGCCGCGCCCCACGACCTTCGTATCACCGGTCACGATCAACACCCCGGCCTCATCCGCCGCCTGTCGCACATCGCTTAGCACGCGGCGCAGATCGGCCAGCAAGAATCCCTCTTCAAGAATGAGCGCCAGCGACAGATATTTTGCTTGTGCCCCGGTCATCGCCAGGTCGTTTACTGTCCCGCAGACCGCAAGCCGCCCGATACTTCCTCCGGGGAAAAAGAGAGGATGGACGACGAAAGAATCCGTCGTAAACGCCACCGGCCCTGGCACCGAAAGAACCACACCGTCGTGAAGATTGTTCAGAATCGTGTTGCCCAGCGCCGGAAGGATGTACTCCTCCATCAACTGACGGCTAAGTTTACCGCCCGCGCCGTGCGCCATCTGTACCGTTTCATCCGCCATAGCGGAATTCGCTCCTTCCATATTTATACCAAGCGGCGCACACGCCTTCTACCGACACCATGCACGGTCCGGCGGCGTGTTCAGGAACGCAGGCCTCGCCGAAAAGGCGGCAGTCGCGCGGCGTTACCTGCCCCTTCAGCACTTCGCCGCACCGACAGGCCGTCTTTTTCTCCGCCACGTCTACCGCCACCGGGCATACCGCTTCTATATCAAACTTCCGCCACGCCGGGCGCAGCCGCAGCCCCGAAAGCGAAATCATCCCCAGGCCCCGCCACACCGCATCTACCGGTTCGTATACGGCGTCGAGAATCGCCCGCGCCGCGGGATTTCCTTCTGGCCGCACCACACGACCGTACTCGTTTTCAATCCTGGCCTCGCCCGCTGCCACAAGCCGCGCCAGCCGATAAATCGCCCGCAAGATTTCCAGCGGCTCAAAGCCCGCCACGACGCCCGGCCGCCCGTATGTGCGCGGTAAAAAAGCGAAGGCGTCCGTTCCGGTGACGACCGCCACATGCCCGGGCAAAAGGAACCCGTCCACCCGCGTTGCCGGATCCTCGAGGAGCAATTTTATCGCCGGCGGCACCAATTTCGGCGCCGAAAGCAGGAAAAAATTTTTCAGCCCTTCCCGCTTCGCCGCGACCACCGATGCGGCAATCGTCGGCGCCGTCGTTTCAAACCCGACCGCCAGAAAGATGACGCGCTTAGCGGGATTTTCCACCGCGATCGGCAGGCTGTCGAGGGGCGAATAAACGACCCGCACGTCGGCGCCTTCCGCCATCGCCTCGCTCAGACTTGACGAAGTGCCGGGGACCTTCAGCATATCGCCGAAGGTCGTCAGGATCACGTCCGGAGCCCGCGCGTAGGCGAGCGCCGTATCAATATAGCTGTCCGGCGTCACGCAGACCGGGCAACCCGGCCCCGATACCAGTTCCACCGAGGGCGGCAGAATTTGCCGCAGTCCGGCGCGAAAAATCGCTACCGTATGGGTACCGCAGACCTCCATGAAGCGCGCGGGACGTTCTCTGCCCGCCGTCAGCCGCCCGATCTCCTCTGCGAGCCGCCGCGCCAGATCACGGTCTGTCGCTCGCTTTTCCTGCCCGGCCATCTCAGCTTTTCACCTCGCGTACCGTGCGCGGCGCGCCGTTCATCTCCGCCCAGAGCGCTTCCCGCTCGGCTACGTCCTCCGCGCTGACCACCTGCATGGCAAACCCCGCGTGCACCAGCACATAGTCGCCCACTTTCGCCTCCGGCAGCAGCATCAGACTCGCCGATCGCCGCACGCCGCGCAATTCCACCGTAGCCAGCGCATCCTTTATCGCAATAATTTTGGCCGAAACCGCCAAACACATAACCTATCGCTCCTTACTTTTTGGCGCCGCTTCTATCCCCCAGCGCTTTAGCTCAGACAGCGCCCGTTCCGCCAGATCGGGAACCAGCGGCGAAAGCTCCGCGGAAAGATCAAGCCCCACCGAAAGATCGACCGGCTCCGCTCCCAGCACAACAACCTCAGGAACAGGTTTTCCCGTTAAGGTAAGAAGCGTTAAGATATCCTGAATCCCCACCTCATGCGCCGACAGTTTACTCTGAAAATGCGCCGCGACGTCCTCTTTCTCCAGCCGGTACACCGTCCCCGGCGCTTTATCGCCCCGTATCGCATCTAAAATGAGCAAACGCCGTGTGCCGGTAACGAAACGCAAGAGTTCCATGCCCAACGTGCCGCCGTCTAAGATTCGCACCTGATCGGGGAAAAAATAGTTTTCCCTGAGATATTCCGCCGCCCGAACACCAAAACCTTCGTCGCGCAAAACGATATTGCCGATGCCCAGCACCGTAATCTCCGCCGCTTCGTCCAGCCCCTCGATCATCGCGTCGCCTCCCGCTTTTCCCGCACGCGCGCAAGCAGCCAGTCAATCCACGCCGCCAATCCTTCCCCGGTGCGCGCTGACACAGGAAGCACCGCCGCTCCGGGATGAATGGTCGTGATATCTTCCGTCGCCGCCGCCACATTAAAATCTGTGTACGGGACAAGATCAATCTTATTCAAAAGCGTCAGCGCTGATTCCTTAAAAACAAGCGGATACTTGAGCGGCTTATCGTTTCCCTCCGTCACGGAAAGTACTACCGCCTTCATATCCTCGCCCAGCGCAAATTCCGCCGGACAGACGAGATTTCCCACGTTTTCAATGATCAGGAGATCGAGGGCGTCGGTATTTAACTCTTTCAGCGCCTTTTCGATCATCGGCGCATCCAGATGGCAGCCGCCGCTGGTATTGATCTGAATGACCGGTACATCATGGCGGGCGATACGGTCGGCGTCCTTTGAGGTGAAAAGATCGCCCTCGATAACCGCCAGCCGCAGCTTTTTATTAAGCGCCGCGATCGTTTTTTCCAAGAGCGTCGTCTTGCCCGATCCCGGCGACCCCAGAAGATTCAGGGCAAAGATTCCCCGCGCCGCCAGCTGCTCATGCAAGGCGGCGGCTACGGCGTCGTTCTGTCCCAGAATGTCCTTCATGACCTTTACTTCCACGTTAATCCATCTCCAAATAATCCACCCGCAGTTCGCGGCCGGAAAGGAGGGAAAGCACGCCACCGCAGTCCGGGCAGATAAAATTATAACGCTCGACCGTATCCTCACGACCGCAGTCTAAACAGCGCGCCATGATCGGCGTCCGTACCAGGGCCAGCTCCGCGCCTTCGGCGATCGTCCCCTTTACCAAGGCGTGAAAGCAAAACTCCAGCGAAGATGTCTCGACTCCCGCCATCTCGCCAATGAGAAGCCCAACCTTCGCTATTCGCGCCGCGCCGTTTTTCCGCGCTTCCTCTAACGCGATATCCAGGATCCCTTCGGCGATCGCCATCTCATGCATGTTTTCCTCCCGAAAAAGAGAAGCCGCCGCACGTAAAGGCCATCTCCCCGCAGGGAATGCGCGGCGGCCGGCGCGGCGTCTTGCCGCACTCCTTCGTTATAACGCGGCGTCAAGATCGTGTCGAGAAAATGCCTGCATAATCTCCGTCAGCTTTGTTTTCTTCGGATCATAGTCGATCGTCGTCTCGCCGTCATGCGTATGGATATGGACATACATCACGCCCGCCATGCCTAAAAGCTCTTTCTCCACCGCCTTCGCGTTATCCTCCGTGTAGCCCGTCGTGATGAACTGCAAGCGGGTATTGCCGTTTGTCTGTCCACAACCGCATTCTTGGCACATCGCGTAAATTCCTCCTTATTTCATTTCCGCCCCGAAGGCTCCAGCTCGTTCGCGTCCACCGGGTCATGCACTAAAATCTTGCTGCCCGAGAACATGCTCGACACTTCGCTCTCGCCCTCCATGAACTCGGCGCGCGTCACCATGTAGAGATGGCCGGTCGCAAACAGGATAATCCCCCACGCCACATAATGGTGGACGAGATGCGTACGGAACTCGCCCCCCAGCACTACATTGACCCAGCCAAACATCTGCCCGCCGATACTCATCGGCTCCGTCATGTTGTACATAGCGAAGCCCGTCAGGATCTCAATCGCCACCAGCACATAGAGGAACGCGTAAGACATACGGGCCAGAGGATTTCTCAGATATGACTTATGCGATTTCTTGAGCAGCATGTAATGAAGCGCCACGTCAATGGTTTCCTCGTAAAAATGCCCCTCCCAGAACCGGGGAAACAGTCGGTCCCCGCGGTTGATGATAAAACCGTAAATCCGGAGGATGATGGCCGAGCAGAACACAAAGGCCGCCAGGAAGTGGAGCTTTCGAACGAGGTCCATCAAAAAGATCGTCTGCGTCGGCTCCAGGGACATGATCCCTAAAGGTTTACCGATGAGAATGCCCGTCACGAAGAGGACGATGATGGAATCCACCATCACCCAGTGAAAGATGCGCAGAAAGGGACTGAAAAGGTAGAAGATCTTCCGCTGTACGGTCTGCACTGTATTCATATCGTCACCTCCTCAGGCTTCGACTGACGCGCCGAAGTACGGGTCGGTCGTGACCACCCGCAGTTTTTCGCCCTTGGCATTAAAGAAATGGGTTGAGCAAGCCATGCACGGATCAAAGGAGCGAACGGCCTTCACGATTTCCAGCGGCTTATCCGCCACCTTCACGCGCGTATCCATCATCGCCAGCTCATACGCGCCGTGCCCCGCCTTATCGTCACGGGGGCAGGCGTTCCATGTCGTCGGCACAATGCACTGATAATTCGAGATCCGGCCGTTTTCGATATTGACCCAGTGACTGAGCGCTCCGCGCGGCGCCTCATAAAGGCCGACCCCCCGCGTCTTTTTCGGCCAGCTCGAAGGATCCCATTTTTCCATATTAGCGACCTGCGTGTCGCCGGAATTGATATTCGCGACCAGTTTATCGAAGAAGAAGCGCGCCATTTCCCCGGCAAGCTGCGCGTCCAGCGCCCGTGCCGCCGTTCGCCCAACCATCGTCGGCAGCCAGACCTCCGGCGCCAGATTGAGAACCTTCGACACCGCTTCGATCTGGTCGACTATCATCTGCTCCGCCCAGGTCATATCGGGCAGGAGATTCTGCTTTGCTTTCGTGTATACGATAATATAGCGGGCCAAAGGACCAACTTCGCAAACCTTGCCGCGCCAGAGCGGTGTTTTGAGCCAGGAATATTTCCCCTGCTCGTTCAGCTCTTTCCACTCCGTCGATGTTCCCGTCTTCGGCCCCGTGTACTTCGCCTGGGTGATCCCATCCCACGGATGAAGCGCCTTCGCATCGCCCATCGCCGCGGGATACTCATACCATGCGTGGCCGACGCTTTCGCCGAATACCTCGGGATGGCTGAGATCTTCCGCCTTAACTTCGGTGAAGCGCGCTTTTGTCGCTCCAGCGGCAAAATCTTCCACCACGCCGTTGCAGCGCACCAGAAGTGTCTTGAAGAAATCGCCGTTCGATGTCCCCGAGAATGTTTCCATCGGATACGCTCCGAAGCCCAATACCCGGGTTTTCGCCAGCCCGCCGCCATCCGTATAGCCTTTCTGGACGTACATCGCGCCAATCGCCAAAAGATCCGGCAGATAGTAGGTATTGACCAGCGTCCGCGCCAGGTTAATCGCCCGGTCAACGATGGCGAGGCGCGCCGTATTGATCGGCGAATTACCGTCATTCAGGGAAATCGAACATGGCATTCCGCCCACGACATAATGCGGGTGCGGATTCTTCCCGCCGAAAACGACGTGCGGGATGACCAGCTCGCGCTGCTTGTCGAGCATTTCAATATAATGCGCCACCGCCATAAGATGAACTTCCGGCGGCAGAAGCTGATAATCGGGGTGATCCCACCACTGGGCGGCGAATATGCCGAGCTGTCCGCTGTCCACAATCTTACGGACGCGATCCTGCACGCCTTTATAATACGCCGGAGTCGCCCGCGGCATCTCCTTGGCAAAGGCTTCCGTTTCCAGCGCCGCCGGCCCATGAAAAGGAAGCCGATAGGTGCTTAGCACCTGATTCTGGATCGCCGCCGTCCCCTCCGGGCTCGCTTTTAACGCCTCCACCGGACTGACCCAGTCGAGTGCATGGAGGTGATAAAAATGAATGACATGATCCTGCACTGTGAGTGATGACGCCATGATATTACGAATGTAATTCGCATTCTTCGGGATTTTAATCCCCAGCGCATCCTCCACCGCCCGCAGCGCGCCTAATGCGTGCGCCGTCGTACATACGCCGCAGATACGCTGAATGTACGCCCAGGCGTCCCGCGGATCGCGATCGTTCATGATAAGCTCCAGCCCGCGCCACGCCGTGCCGCTTGACACTGCGTCCGACACTTTGCCGGTCGCTTCATCTACCTGAACTTCAACGCGCAGGTGGCCTTCAATTCTTGTTACCGGATCTACGACTACATGCTTCATTTATGCTCCACCTGCCCTTTCTCCTCCGCCGCTTCCTCCTGATCGCGCTTATGCCGCTGCACTACGCTCAAAGCACCGTGTACCGCCACAGCGGCCGTCGTACCGATAGCCGCCGCCGCGCCGATCGTATCGACGTCGATCAAAGGGCCATACTGCGGCAAACGATCGGAAAACGACGCCCCCTCGTCCCAGAAATTGGCGTTACTGCACCCGATACAGGCCGCTCCGGACTGGATCGGATACGACATCCCATGATACCAGCGCATATTGCCGCAGGAATTGTACGTTTCCGGTCCTCGACATCCCAGCTTGTAGAGGCACCAGCCGGCTTTCGCCCCCGCGTCGTCGTAACGGTCGGCGAACATGTTCGCGTCGAAGAAGGGGCGCCGGTAGCAGGTATCGTGGATGCGGTTGCCGTAGAACTGGCGCGGCCGATTCTCCGCATCCAGCGTCGGCAGCTTCCCGAAGAGGGCGATGTGCATGACCACGCCCGTCATGACCTCGGGGATCGGAGGACATCCCGGCACCTGAATCACTTGCTTCGAGCCTGTATAGTGAGCGATCCCGCCCGATCCGGTAGGATTCGGCTTCGCCGCTTGAATTCCCCCCGACACGGCGCAGCTTCCGTAAGCGATGATCGCTGCCGCGCCTCGAGCTGCCTTTTGTAAAGTCTCTACAAAGGGATGCCCGCCCGACATGCAGTAAATACCATTGTCTGTCGTCGAAACAGCTCCCTCGACCGCCAGAATATACTGCCCCCAGTACTTTTGTATCGTCTCCTCCAAATGGTGCTCAAACGGCTCACCGCACGCAGCGGAAAGGAGATGATCGTACTCCAGCGCGATGTTCGTCAACACCAGATCCGACGCCAGCGGCGCCGCCGAGCGGATAAACGACTCATCGCACCCCGTACATTCGTGGCCGTGCAGCCAAATCACGACCGGCAGCGGCTTCGTCTCTGCCGCCTCCACCACCGTGGACAGCATATCCGTACTCAACCCCATCAGCGACGTAAGCGCTACGCAGCCCTTCAAAAAACTGCGGCGGCTCAGTCCCTGACGAAGATACGCCTCCCACATACTTTCTCTTTTCTCCACACCAAAACCCCCTTTATTCTGCACTCTGTCAGCTGCCCTTAAATACCTCTCTGCCCCATTTTCATTTCATACAAATTTTATCGAAATAAATTCATTTATCTACATTCCATAGTTAGACATCAATTAAGAAAATCCTGCCAAAAAACATATTTTCCCGCACAAAAATCCTCTCTTTCTCCCCTACGATCCAGACCCGGGAAAATTTTTCCCTTTCCCCCTTGTCAAACACGTCATCCTGCGCTATACTATCTATGTTCATAAAACAAGTGGGGACGTAGCTCAGCTGGGAGAGCGTTCGGTTCGCATCCGAGAGGTCGAGAGTTCAATCCTCTTCGTCTCCACCATTTTAGACTTTATCGCCCGCCTTTAATCGGCGGGCGTTTTTATTGGCTATGAAAAACTCCGCCCTCTGTCCCATCTGCCTCCCTACTTTCGCCTTATTTATCTTCTCCCCTGCTCAATATACCAGGCACCAAAGACCCACAGTATCCTGCCGCCTGTTTCTGGCGACAGGATTTCTTTCGGCCGACGGCGAAATATAACTTTACCTGGGAGCAAGGCTTCTTTCCTGCCCCAGGAATAGTGAAATCAACGGCAACCCGTTCCATATAATGCGTTAATATCAACAGACAGAGTGATTTCATATTATACCCTTACTGAGGTGATTTTCGTGGACGTTACCGTCCTTGTTCCTTTTTTGCTCCCGCTGATCCAGCTGAGCGGTGCCTATCTTCGCTATCTGCCCTTTTCTTCCCAGCTTTCTGCCGAGCGCCGCAAGCTCCTTCTTCAGCGCCTCCTGCTTTGGGCGGCGATCGATCTCATTCTCCGAATCTTGATTTTTCACTTCGCCGGGCTGTCTATCCTCACTTACAAAATGACCTTGCTCTTCGCCTGGCTCCCTTACTTCCTCATCAGCCTGACCGTAATCCACCACCAGTTGCCGCAGCAAATCTTCGCTGGCGGCATGCAGGGAATATGGATGCTGCTTCTCCATACGATGGGAAACTCCGCCATGTGCCTTTTCTTCATTCCGAGCGCCGGTGTTCAGATTATCGCCTGGCAGGCGATCTTTTTCCTCCTCTCTTTCCTCGTCACACTGCCGCTGGCGCAGCGGATCTTTCGCAACCTCATGCCCTCACAGCGACTCATTAACGATCTGCCTTTCGGTTACTATATCGCCTTTCTTCCCCTCTCCATCTGCTTTTCTTCTCTCTCCATGTTCATCACCAATACCTTTCCTTCCTTGCACAATTCACCCTCCCGCTTTTTCTTATTTCTGATCTTCTTCCTGCTCTACCGTTATATCGTGCTGGAGCGGGAAACTCAAATAGAACAGACCCGGCAGGCGAATGATAATAAACTCATGGGGCAGCAGCTCCGCTTCCTCCATAATTCTACGCTTTTAATGCAGGACAGCCAGCAGCAAATGAGCATATTGCGGCATGATATGCGGCACAACATCCGGCTGCTGTACGCGCTGATTGAAGGAAACAAGAAAACCGAAGCGCAAAATCTCTTGATGACGCTTGATGAAACCTTAAAAAAGACAGCTATTCGCTCCTTCTGCCAAAATCCCATTCTCAACGCCGCGCTTTCCATCTATATCAACAAAGCGAACAGCCTGCACATTCCCGTTACCGTCGATGTCAACCTCCCATCCCATCTGCCGGGCTATGAAAATGATTTTGCCATCGTCCTTTCCAATCTCATCGAGAACGCTGTCATTGCCAGCTTAAAGCAGGCACCAGATCGCCGAAACATTTGTCTTTCCCTTAAATACCACAACCAGCAAGTCGTCCTCTCCCTCAAAAACCGTTACGACGCGCTGCTCCACGTCGATGAAAACGGCTTTCCTCAAGCCGCGGCTAAAGGGCACGGTATCGGCATGGTATCGCTGAAGGAATTTGCCAGCCGCCACCGCGCTTACATTGAATACGAACAAAAAGACGGCTGGGTCACCTGCCTTATCTACTGGTCAATGGCCCCCCTTGCAAAAGCAAAGTAAATCTGAAAGGGGCTGTCGCACACAACAATTGTGCGACAGCCTCAGTTTTTATGTAATCAGCCGCTTATCGAGGCGCCGAATGAAATCGCCGGCGGTAATCGTCATTTCCGAATCATAAACGTCGCAGGCGACCCGCACCTGAAAATCGTAGCCGATATCGTCGCGCAGCCCATACTCTTCCGCCGAACGCTCGATGCGCCGCACTATCTGCGTGATTTCATCGGAATCGCGCACATCTTCACGCAATATAGCAAACGCATAGTCTCCATAACAGCCGATAACATCCTTCCTATTGCCGCTCTGCCGCAGAATATTAACCAGCACCTGCTTCGCTTCCCGCACGGTTTCGGCGCCAAAAAGACGCAGCAGCGCAGGAGCACTCTCTAGCCGGACGATGAACACCGCCAGCATCGTCCCTGGCAAAATATCGCGAACCGCCCGTCGGATTGCGATTTCAATGTTCTTGCGCTTAATGGCCTGCGTTTCCGGATCGTAACCGATCATCCGACTCTGAACGTTAATAAAAACACTAAGCAGAGAAAACGCCACGCCCTCCGCCTCAAAAGAGCTATACCGCCCGATCAGCAAAACGAAACCGCCCAGAATGGCCGGGATGGGAAAAAAGAGGAGCGCCGCCAAATTATGCTGCAGCAAGTGTCGGCGATACGCGATCAGATACCCGTAAACACCCAGCAAAGATCCGACAAGCAGGGCAAAATGGAGCAGGAAAAACGGCCCGCGGGAATACGTGGCAGTTTCCATATCCAACCGATAATACCACCCCGTCCACAGAGAGAGCAACGACAACGCAACGTCAAGAAGGCAGATGCCCCGAATCAACCGCAAATATTTAGGAGCGCCCGGCGGCAGCTCCACCAACTGCAGAATCAGCCAATTCGCCGCTTCCCAGATCAGCCCCGGGTACAGAAGATACAGGAAAATCATCGCTCCAGACGAGATATGCGGCGATACCCACGCCAAATGACGCGTTCCCAGATACTCCGCGACTAAGAGCAGCATTGTCCAGATCAGCATCCGGCGCAGATGGCGCTCTGCTTTGGCATAGACGTCCATGTTGATCTGCAGAATGACAAACAGCATCAACATGATGCAGAACGCGTAAATATTGACATCCAATACGACGGCAGTCAGCATGCATTTTCTTCTCCCCGAATAAATTCTACCGTCAGTATAGCATAGAATGCGCTGCACGAACAAGGAAGCTCCGTCCCTTTGGCATGAACAGGCAAAATAAGAGCCGCCCTAATAACGTTTGTTAATGGTTGCCGATTGTATCGACACCTAAATCTCCGCCAACCGCATAGTCTCACCGGCTGTTTCGCCGGCGGCCCTCATGTCCGCCGGAGGATACTGCGCCGCTGGCGCTTTATCCCACGGATTTCGTCTTTTGTGCCAATAGATATTCCATATATTTATGACGCACCTCGGTACGTCCATTTTTGCGGAGCGGAATGATCTCTCCGGTACACAAGTGAACACCATCCGCCTCGAGCGCTTGGATAAAATCCATATTGACTGCGTAACTTCGGTGCGGGCGCAGGAAGAAATGTTCCGGCAGTTTTTCCATCAGCTTCTCAATCCCCGAATAGACCTTCAATTCCCGCTGTGTGCAGTGAATCATACAGACTTTCATATAGACCTCAATGTAGCGAATCGTCGAAACCGGCACCGCCGTCATGACCCGGTCACTCATTACCTCAATAACCGGCGTCTCTTCAAGAAGCGGCTCTTGCAGACGCCGGAAGATCTCGCTGACGTCTTCCGGCGCAATCGGTTTTATCAAGTAGTGAAGTGCCCTGACAGAAAAACCGTCCAGCGCGAAATCTGGGCTCATGGTAACGAAAACGATGGCGGCCTCTTGATCGCTTTCGCGAATCTTCCTCGCGATATCCATGCCCATCTCCGCGCCAATGTAATTGTCGAGAAAAATGATCTGATACGCTCCCGGCTGAAAGGCAGCACGAAACGCTCCGCCGGAGGAAAAGCAATCCAGCTGATAACGCTTTCCCTGCTGTTCGCCGTAATCCGAAATCATTCTGCTCAGATGCTGCATATCCATCGGTTCATCTTCACAGATTGCAATACGCATATTTTCTCCTCCCCGCTCTTTCTGCTCAGCGCGTTAATTGATCGGCGATGCTGCCGCCCGTGGTCGGGGTATCGAAGCGCTCGGCGTCGCCGCTCTCTGCATCTCCTGTAGTAAGTGAGTCGGCGATGCCGCCGCTCGTCGGCGCGGCGCTAAAAGGCGCGCTGTCGCTGTCGCCTGCGGACCCGCCGGTGCGATGATCGGCGATGCCGCCGCCCGGCGCGGCGAGTGCGTTGCCGGCGGAAGCGCTCTCAAACATATCGCGCCCGATAGAGGTGGTGATGGCGCCGCCTTGGATCGTGTAGGTTACCATGTCGGACCAGGCGGAGTTGTTCAGCGGATCGACAAATTCAAAGTAGTAGCCGTAGCGGCCGTCGCCCACGTCCTCATCGGCGACTTTCGGTGACGCGCCGACGGTGAAGGTATCCACCTCCACTTGCGTGTAATCGGTGTCGTCGCCGGTAATGGTCATGGCGTAGTGAAGAGTCGTAATCGTGTCACCGGGTTTTAGCTGGATAAGGTTTCGATCCGCTACGCCGCTGGCTTCTAATTCCCGCCGAGCGCCTAAAATATGATAGGTTTCATCCTTAAAATTATAACTCACTTGTAAATTACACTCAACGCCGTTCAATTTGATGGGGATGGAGTAAAGATTATATTCTTCACTCTCATAAATGATTTCGATGTAGACCGGATGGCCGTCCAGCATGGGCCATTGGCCAAAGAAGTTGTCCTTGAAGAGTCCCGTATCCCAGTCGGCGTTAATGTTGGAGTCGCTGCCCAAGTAGAGGAGAATATCGTCCTCCGGGCTGAAGTAGAAAAATTGGCAATGCACCGAGGAAAGGAGTTCCATAGCAGCGGCACTCAGGTGAACAAAGGCTGAGCCTTCCCCGTCGATGTCTACCGGCGTATCCTCCAGCGAGGCGACATTATATAGGTGCTGCGCGGTGGCCGTCACCGGGGCGATGGTGGCGCTGGACATGGACGCAGGCGGACCGCTTCCTGCCGTTTCAGGGGTGTATTCGTAGTCGCTGGCGAGGAAGGGTGCCGCTTCCGGCGGCATTTCACCGTAGAGAAGATGATAAAAAAGGCATTTGATGGGCAAGGGCGCGACGCTTAAGTTTGCGTAGGCGCGCCAGCTTTCCGGGTCGCCGTCATAGGAATAAAAGCAGGCAAGGCCGCTGCTGTTGGCGTGGTATCGTCCGTTTACCTTATAGATGACGCTTTCACGCAGTGCCGACAGGAGTGTGTCCGCCGTCTGGGGCAGTTGTGGTCGGGCGTTTTTCACTAGATCGCCTAAATCCACCATGTTCGTATAGCCTTGTTCCCGGGTATTGCCGCCGTAATTTTCCGCGCCTTCGGCGCTGCGGGAAAGGATGGCGAAGAACTGCCGCTGGTTTTGGTTCGCGGCGCGAAGCGCCTCCACGCCGAAGTCGCCGTAGGCTTTCATGAGCGCCGGCGTCCGACTGAGATCGGTGACCGACAGCGTTGCCAAATCCTCGCTGTCATCCTCGGTACAGCCCGCGAAAAAGGAATCACAGATGACCTTGCCCAAAGCGTCGCCGCCCATGGCCGGGTTATTGCCCAGCGCCTTGACCCAGCCGTCGTACTTCCAGCCCGTTCCGGATTCTACTTCTTCTGAGCCAACCATGTAGCGGGCGACGCCGTGAAGCGCCGCTGCCGAGTCCACCGTCGCCATGAGGCAGGCGTCAAATCCCACCAATTCAAACGGGGGTGTTTCGGTATCCGCCGGATAGACGGCCGTGAAGGCTTGGCGGACATCATCCAGACTTAAGATCTGCTGCGTCGCTTCGTCCATGCACAGCCCCACAGCACTGCCGCCGCCATGATCCCAGAAGACGAACACGCGGTGATCCGCCGGATACTGCTCCTTACCAAAGCGCAGGAAATCCGTCAGAGTACCGACGTCTCCCATGCTTTGGGGGCCTAAGGAGGCGAGCTTCGTCAGACCATTTTCGTCGTAGAGAAAGCGAGCGGCCGCCCCATTCCCGGGAATCCCCTCGGTATGCCAGCGCCGGGTGCCGCCGGTCTCGATCAGCACCTTCACGTTCGGGGGAAGAGGCACGCGCAAAAGCTCTTTGAGGTCTGCGGAGGCCGCCCCGTATTCGCTCTCTAAATCTGTGCCGCAGAGGTACCAATAGATCACCCATGTGTCCGAGGTGTTGTAAGTATTGGCAAATTCAGCCTGCGCCTGTCGAAGACCGCTCTCCTCTTCGCCGCATCCCGTCAGGAGCAACAGCACCGCGACGACGACCATCGTCCACCGGCGTCCCCATTTCCTTCCCATGACGATCTCCCCATTTCCCTTTAAAATGCAAAAAACGGCAGGGCGCTTTTTCTCGTCCCTGCCTTTTCTGCCTGCCTTATGCGATTAAAAAGAACCGCCCTCTTCTGACTGCCCCTGTTCCAAGGCGGCGTTGTATTCCTTCGTCCACATATAGCCTAATCCGAGACCGATGACGCTGGCGACCGTACTGAAGATCGTCGTCTCGACGGCGACGTTGAGGCCAAAGCCGACGACGATGAGCGCCAGCGCTGTCAAACCGCCCTTTTTTACTCCCCCGGAATAGATCAGGCCGATGACGAATAAGCCTAACACAGCGCCTACGACAGGATTTTTTTTCTGCATGTAAATTCCTCCCCAAAGATAGAACAAGATCCTCCGCGCCTTTCGGTGCGGTCCATGTATACTTTACCGTGTTTCAAATGCCATGTCTACGGACTTTCCCTAAACGGGGGAATTCCTCCCTAAACGGGAACGGAGAAGTCACTTTTTCCCGTTTAGGGAGAAAATCAAAGGTTTAGGGAAGACGGCTTGCAATTGGGTGCTGCAATTCTTATACTAATCTTAGAGACGGAGCGGGAATGGCGGCTGCAGACGCGGAATGGGGGAGTTTCCCGTCTGCGGGGGCAGCGTGCCGGGACCATCGCTTCGCGCGCCGGTTTGGCAGGTACAGGTCAGCGGCGATTTATTTTACAATCACGGAGGTATCTTAACATGCAGAAACTGAAATCCTTGAAAATCATGTTCCTTACCGCGCTCTTTGCTATGGCGATGGCCAGCGTCGCTTTCGCCGGCCCGCAGGACTTCACCTTGGTGAACCACACCGGCTATCCCATCTATGTCGTCAACGTCAGCGCTGCCAACACGAACAACTGGGAAGAGGATATTCTCGGCTCCCAGGTGCTTGGCAACGGCGAGTCACTCAATGTTTCCTTCAACGTTGGCAACCAGCAGTATTGGGATATTCAGGCGGTCTTTGAGGACGGCAGCAGCCTCGCCTGGATGGGTATCGATCTCCTCAGCGTCTCGCAGGTCACCCTGAACGGCGACGGTACGGCCACCTTGCAGTAAATTCGACAACCTCTCATACCCGATAAAAAATCCCGCGGCATGTACCGGCCGCGGGATTTTTCTGTGCCTGATAAGGAAAATTTCCCCTAAGAAAGCTTATCGGCGCTCTTTTCGTCTGCCGACGCTTTGCGCGCTATGCTATGCAAGCCGTAATCAACATATTGATCCCGGCAAATAAAATATCAATCCCGATCAGCATACCGATAGCAATCGCCATGATCCCCGGGTTTATCAAACTAAATATCCCGATTACGATCATCAGGACCCCGCTGAGCATAACCAGCCACCAATGCTTGGCGATGGTTTCCGTATGCAATTCTTTATGCAGGTGATGCATCTTAGCCGAACGAGCTAACCGCAAAATTCCAATCCAAAGAACCCAGACAGCCGCTAAATAGGCAATAAAGATATCCATCGCGATCTGCATCGCCTCACTGGCGATAACAACGACACCCAGGCACAGCGAAAGAATCGCAGCAAACAGCGTCCATCCGTCGGCAAATCCGAGTTCCTTTCTGACTTTCCAGGTGGTGATATTTCCCACGCCATCAATAATCATACAAATTCCTACAATCCAGCTAACGGCCAGGAAGGTCAGTTCCGGTGTCATGAGGCAATAGCTGCCGGAAAGGACCATGACGACGCCTAAGATAATCGCTAACACTTTGTACCCGGTTTTCATTGTTTCGTCTCCTCCTTCTTCTCCTTTTTAGAATACAGCCTGAGTCTTACAAAAAGATAAACAGGCACTGTCCGTATCTCTAAGAAAAGCCTGCTTTCCCCTCATAAACAGCACGCGTCAGCCGCGCAGCGCCAGATTGGCGACGAAAGCGACAGCAACGAGCCACATGATGGGTCGCACCTCCCTCACCTTCCCCGTAACCACCTTGAGAACGACGTAGCTGACAAAGCCAAACGCGAAGCCGTTCGCGATGCTTGAAGTCAGCGGCATCATGATAATTGTCAGGAAAGCTGGCAGTCCGTCGCTGAAATCGCTGAATTTAACATTGACAACCTCCGACATCATCAGCGCGCCGACGAGAACCAGGGAAGGCGCCGTGGCAAATCCCGGCACCAACCCGATGAGCGGCGCGAATACCAGCGCGACGAGGAACAGCACCGCCACGGTCACTGCCGTAAGGCCGGTGCGTCCGCCCTCCGCGATGCCCGACGCGCTTTCGATGTAACTCGTAACGGTCGACGTGCCGAAAACCGCGCTCACCATCGTGCCAACGGCGTCCGTTGTCAGCGCCCGGTCGAGATTCTCAATCTCGCCGTTAGGTTTCACCATTTTCGCCTTTGTCGTCAGTCCGATCAGCGTCCCCATATTGTCAAAAAGCTCGACAACCGTGAACGTAAAGATAATTGAGAAAATACCGAACTCCCACGCCCCGGCGAGATCCAGCGCGCCGAAGGTGGCGCTCATGGAAGGCAGTGAAAAGCTCATGACGTCGCCGACACCGTGGGGGACAGGAGCCAGCCCCAGCGCCATGCCCAGAATCGTCACAACCAGTATCCCGATCAATATCGCGCCCTTGACGCCGCGCGCCATCATCGCCCCTGTCAAAAGCAAGCCGAACAGCGACAACAGCGTCGTCGGGTTCATTACATGCCCCAGTGTGACATACGTCGCTTTATCCGCGACGATAATCCCCGTTCCCCTGAGGCCGATGAAGGCGATGAACATTCCGATGCCGACGCCAATCGCCCGCTTGAGGTTCTCCGGCACCGCCCGGATGATGGCCTGCCGCACCCCCCCGAGCGTCATCAGAAAGAAAAATATCCCGGAGAAAAATACCGCGCCCAGCGCCACCTGCCACGGCAGGTGCAGCGTCCCGACGACATAATACGTAAAGAACGCATTAAGCCCCATCCCCGGAGCCAGCGCAACGGGATAATTCGCCACAATCCCCATCATAAACGTTGTCAGCGCCGCTACCCAGATCGTCGACGCAATCGCAGCCTCCTTCGGTATTCCGGCATCCGACAGAATATTGGGATTGACAAACAAAATGTAGGCAACGGAAATAAACGTCGTAAGACCGGCTAAAAGCTCCGTCCGTACCGTTGTCTTTTTTTCCGGCAGACGGAAAAAATGGCTCAGCAGTCCGCTTTGTTCTGATATCCCGGTCATGTTTCAGCCTCCCACGCCGCCCGTGGGCGGACGGTATATTTTTCAATCATCTTTACCGGCCGATACGATTCCTTCGCTTTTCTGAGGCCCTCCAGGCCCATATCCTCCTGCCGGTTGACGTATGTCATTTCTGCCCACTCATGTTCCAAAAACGCCTGATTGATCGCCGCATACGCACCGCCTACATCCGGCGCACTCTTTTCCACATGGATGACGACCGTATCGCGGTTCAGCGGCTCGCCAAACGTAAACGCCACGATGCGCCGCCCCAGCGCGATAGCGCCGCCCTTCAAGCCAAAATCAGGAAAATCGTTCAGGATCTCGATAATAGCAGCGCGTTCCGTCGCCAGGTACGGATCGTCCGGCGTTTCCTGCGCCAGCACCTTATACCAGGCATTGAGGTTTAGCTTACATTCCGGCACAATCTCCGGTGTTATCGGCACATACTGCGCCTCGGGGTAATTGCGCCGGAAGCTGTTCAGATGGTTCTTTTTCGTATGATAGCGACGTCCCGCCAGGCGAATGAGATCTTCCGTCTTGTAGAGATAATCCGCCTCCTCCCGCAGAGCGCGGCCGAAAAGCTCCTCGCCCGGCAAGGCCTCATAGATTTCCGCTATTGATTTCTCTACATTATACGCAAAGAACGGCATTCCCTGCGCTTTCATCCAGGCCACCTGCTTTTCTGCCGCTGCCGTCATTTTTTCTTCCGGACCGAACGGCTGCAACACCATAGGCTGCCCTTTCCACCGCGTCGTCAGAAACAACACGTCGTCCTCAATCGCCCATTGAAAATCGAAAAGGTTGCGCCACATATAGCAGGTCGTAAAATTGAAATGCGAATTTTCATAATAACGCGCCCGAAAAAAAGGATCCAGGAGCTCCTTATCCTCTTTCGTCAGCCTTCTGAATTCTATGGCCGTTCATCTCCTTAGCTGCGCGTCCGTTCATTAAGACAGCGCTTCGTATATTCTCCTATGAATATCTTCATTATAGCAACCCCGTCAAGGCGGCGCAAGAAGCATCTCCCTCCGCGCAAGGCGTGTTTAAGGAAACTTTAACAAACCCGTCAGTTTATTTTCATAAAATCTTGTTATAGTATGACACAGATAAGGGAACACCTTATTGAAGCGGTGTGAGCCGCAAAACAGAATATAATCCGTCTGGTGTAAGATTCACCTCTCCCCTAAGCCGGGCGGCATTATATAAAACACATTTTCATTCTCTATCTCCCTTGGACCCGGACCGGCCTCCCCTACAATCGGTTCGGGTCTACCTATGTAAAAAAGCGACGCGATAAACGCGCCGCTTTTTTTATTTAGTTATCGCCGCCGTATCAAATCATCCCCAGAAAATGCGCCGCAATGTAGGCCAGCGCGCCGCCGCAAAGCGGCGCGACAACCGGCACCCAGGCGTATCCCCAATCGGAATCCGCCTTGTTCGGAATCGGCAGAACCGCGTGCGCGAGGCGCGGCCCTAAGTCGCGCGACGCGCTCATCGCATATCCTGTCGGGCCGCCTAAGGACAGCCCCAACGCCCAGATAAGCATGGCGACAAAATAAGGGCCGAGCCCCGGGGGTATAGGACCGTTTGGCTTGGCGAAGATCATCCAGATGACGAACATCAGGAAAAACGTCGCAATCATTTCCGTCAGAAAAGCCGCCGGTATATTACGCACCACCGGCGCCGTGCAAAAGACGCCACGCTTCGTCGGGCCGTCTTCCGTCGCTTCCCACTGGGAATAATACGCCAGATATACGACAATGCCGCCTGCGAAACCGCCCGCGATCTGCACCGCTGCCGTCGCCAAAAACTGCGGGACCGTATAGATCCCCGCCAGCGTCTTGGCCAACGTGACCGAGGGATTGATATCCGCCTGCGGCGCGCCGAGCGCCGAAGCGGTAAATACGCCCAGGAGAACCGCAAACGCCCAGCCCGCCGTGATGCAGATCCAGCCGCCGCCGTGGCCGCAGGTCTTATTGAGCGCTATGTTCGCGCAGACGCCGCAGCCAAAGGTGACCAGAACCAGCATACCCATGAACTCCCCTAACAGATTATCCATATTATGCGCCCCTTTGCTCGTAAGATAACGGGAATCCGCCTTAACTGCCGTTATTGCTTATTGGCGTCAGCTCTCGTCCAGCCAGTGCATAGCATGACGGACGGCCTTGCGCCAGCCGCGGTAATAACTCTCAGCCTTCTCCCGGGACATCTTCGGCTCAAACCGCACGTCGAGCTTCCAGCTCGCCCGCAAAGCCTCCTTCGATTTCCAGACGCCGACCGCCAGCCCCGCCAAATACGCCGCCCCCAGCGCCGTTGTCTCAATAACCTGCGGTCGCTCAACGGGAACGCCCAGAATATCCGCTTGGAACTGCATGAGCAGATTATTCGCAACCGCTCCGCCGTCGACGCGCAGCTCCGCCAGCTGAATATCAGAATCTGCCTGCATGGCGCTTAAAACGTCCTGGGTCTGATATGCCATCGAATCAAGGGCCGCCCGCACGAGGTGCGCTTTCGTTGTTCCCCGGGTAACGCCAAGGATTGTCCCACGGGCGTTCATATCCCAATACGGCGCCCCCAGTCCCACGAAAGCCGGAACGAGATAAACGCCGCCGGAATCCGGCACTCCCTTCGCCACCCATTCTGAGTCCGGCGCCGTGTCGATCACCCGCAAGCCGTCGCGCAGCCACTGGATCGCCGCCCCGGCGACAAAGATCGAGCCTTCCAGCGCGTATTCCACCTTGCCGTCAAGTCCCCAGGCAATCGTCGTAACCAGTCCGTTTCGGGATTCGTAAATTTTCGTCCCCGTATTCATCAGCATGAAGCAGCCGGTCCCGTAGGTATTTTTCGCCATCCCCGGCTCAAAACAATTCTGTCCGAAGAGCGCTGCCTGCTGATCGCCCGCCGCTCCCGCGATAGGGACTGCGCCGCCTAAGACCGAGGGCAGCGTCTTTCCGTACACCTCGCTTGAGGAACGTACCTCCGGCAGCATAGACGCGGGAACGGTCAGGTACTTTAAAAGCGCTTCGTCCCAGCACAGCTCATGAATATTGTACATGAGCGTCCGCGAAGCGTTGGAATAATCCGTCACATGCACCTGGCCGCCAGTCAGCTTCCAGATCAGCCATGTGTCGATCGTACCGAAGCGAAGTTCCCCCCGATCCGCCGCGGCGCGCGCTCCTGCGACATGATCGAGGATCCATTTTACTTTCGTGCCGGAGAAATAGGCATCGATGATGAGCCCCGTCTTGTGATGAAATTCGTCTTCCAGCCCCTGGCGTTTGAGATCTTCGCAAATCTCCGCCGTCTGCCGCGACTGCCAGACAATAGCGTTATGGACAGGGCGTCCCGTTTTCGTATCCCATACGACTGCCGTCTCCCGCTGGTTCGTGATGCCAATGCCGGCGATATCGCTGGCGGAAAGATCCGCGTCATCCAGCGCCTCTTTCATAACCGCCACCATTGTACTCCAGATTTCCTCCGCGTCATGCTCCACCCAGCCCGGCTTTGGAAAATATTGCGTAAATTCCTTCTGAGACACGCCGACGATGCGCGACTCCTCGTCAAAAATGATTGCCCGGTTACTTGTCGTCCCCGCGTCGAGCGCCATAACGTACTTGCCCGCCATTGAAACTCCCCCTTTTACCGCGACTTGACCGCAGAATTCGCCTGCCGCTCTTTCGGCAGCTCGCTGTCCTCATTATACTTTTCTCGAAAGAATTTTTCAATCTATTTGACAAAGTAAGGATTTTGCTGCGTTTCCACAAAAAAGACCTCCCGCCAGTCAGGCGGGAGGTCTTTTCCTTTTCAGAAATAATACTTTACTCCGGATTCAAATATTCTCTGATCCTTATCGCCATAGATATTCATGGCGATATTTTCTCCGATTCGTTCCGAGTGCCCCATCTTGCCGAAGACCCGGCCATCCGGGCTGGTCAATCCTTCAATCGCATAGATCGAGCCGTTCGGATTGTATTCGGGATCAAGCGTCGGATTCCCCACCGGATCGACGTACTGCGTGGCGATCTGACCGCGCACCCGCATTTTGGCAATAACTTCACGGTCAGCGACAAAGCGCCCTTCGCCGTGCGATACGGGAATCGTGTGGATCGTTCCCGGCGCCACGCCGGAAAGCCACGGCGACAGGTTGGAGACGACTTTCGTCTGCACCATGCAGGAAACGTGGCGGCCAATCGTATTAAACGTAAGCGTCGGCGAATCCACAGTGAGATCGCGGATCTCACCGTAAGGAATAAGCCCCAGCTTGACAAGCGCCTGAAAGCCGTTGCAGATCCCGAGGATCAAACCGTCCTGGCGATAAAGGTGACTCATGACCGCCTCGCGCAGCCGGGGACTGCGAAGCATTGCCGCGATAAATTTTCCCGCCCCATCCGGCTCGTCGCCGCCGGAAAAGCCGCCCGGCAGCATGACGATCTGCGCTTCCCGCAGCGCCCGGACCAGCGCATCGATTGTCTCGGTGATCGCCTGCGGCGTGCGATTGCGGATGACAAGGGTTTCCACCTTGCCCCCCGCCCGTTCAAAGGCGCGCGCCGAATCGTATTCGCAGTTCGTTCCCGGGAAAACAGGAATGAGTACCCGCGGGCGGGCGTAACGCGCCGCCGGCGCGATCCGAAGCCCCGTTGTGTAAAGAACGGACGGCGGCACCGTCCCCTGGCTCTTTCCTTCCGTGGGAAATATTTTTTCCAACGGTTCTCGCCACGCCCGCTCAATCTCGCTCAAAGTGAATACGGCTTGCCCGCAGACAATGCTTGGCGCCAGCGTCGTTTCTCCCAGCTCATAGTAGCCGGTTCCGGCGAGGGTATCGGACACGTCGGTGTCCCTCGATACTTCCAGGATAAACGTTCCGTAATCCGCTTTAAAGAGCTCGTCCCGCTGCAAGCTCCGGCTGAAGCTTATCCCGACGCCATTTCCGAGGCACATTTTGGAGACCGCAGCCGCGATGCCGCCGACGCGCACCGTCGCCGCCGCCAGCACCTTATGCGCTGCGATCAACGCCGCAATCTGGGTAAAATTATGGCGGAGCTGCTTAAATTTCGGCATATCGAAAGAATCCTTCGGGCAGGGGACAACATAGACCCGGCTGTCGGGGAATTTGAATTCCGCCGATACCGCCTGCCGCGCCGGCAGAACGCCGACTGCAAAAGCAGCGAGCGACGGCGGGACATGAATATCCATAAAAGTACCGGACATAGAATCTTTGCCGCCAATCGCCGGTATCTCCAGCTCATGCTGCGCCCACAGCGCCCCGAGAAGGGCGCTGAAGGGCTGCCCCCATTTATAACTGTCCGTCTCCAGGCTCTCGAAATATTCCTGCAGCGAGAGGCGGATATTTTCCGCGGACGCGCCCAGCGCGACCATCTTCGCCGCCGCTTCAACAATGGCATAGACCGCGCCGTGGAACGGGCTCCATTCCATGAATGCGGGATCAAAGCCGAAGGTCATGGCCGTCGCCGTGCTGGTCGTTCCCCGCGCCACAGGAAGTTTCGCGATCATGCCTTCCTGCGGCGTGAGCTGCCGCTTACCGCCGTATGGCATAAGAACGGTTGCCGCGCCGACGGTAGAGTCAAAACGCTCGCCCATCCCTTTTTGCGAGCAGACATTGAGCTCGCGGAGATTCGCCAACCACGCTTCTTCGAGGTGACGACCGCACGCCTTTACCCCGTCCAGCACCCGCCAGACATAGCGATTCTCCGTCGACGGCGATGAAACGCGGACCCGCACATGCTGACTCACGCCATTCGTATTGAGGAATTCCCGGCTGATGTCGACGATCTTTTCTCCCCGCCACAGCATGACGAGGCGTGGCCGACTATCAACGATGGCAACAATGGTCGCTTCGAGGTTCTCCTCCCCCGCCGCCATCAAAAAGGCGTTAATATCCTGCTGCGCGATTACGACCGCCATGCGCTCCTGAGATTCCGAAATCGCCAGCTCGGTACCGTCAAGCCCCTCATATTTCTTCGGTACCGCGTCCAGATTGAACCGCACTCCGTCCGTCAGCTCCCCGATGGCGACCGCTACCCCTCCCGCGCCAAAATCGTTGCAGCGCTTGATGATACGGGCAACCTCAGAACGGCGGAAAAGTCGCTGAAGTTTACGCTCCGTGGGCGGATTTCCCTTCTGCACCTCAGCGCCTCCGCTCTCCAGGGAATCGAGCGTATGCCTCTTTGACGATCCGGTAGCTCCGCCGCATCCGTCGCGCCCAGTCCGCCCCCCTACCAAAAGGATGACGTCGCCCGGTTCCGGGCGCTGACGCACAACATTCTCCTTCGGCGCCGCCGCAATAACCGCGCCGATTTCCAGCCGCTTCGCAACGAACCCTTCATGATAGATCTCCGTCACCTGCCCCGTTGCCAATCCCACCTGATTGCCATAGGAGCTATACCCATTCGCGGCCTCTTGCGTAATCTTCTTCTGCGGCAGTTTCCCCGGGCGCGTCTCCCCCACAGGGCGGCGCGGATCCCCGGAGCCGGTCAGGCGCATCGCCTGATACACATAAGAACGCCCCGACAAGGGATCGCGGATCGCGCCGCCCAGGCAGGTTGCCGCGCCGCCGAAGGGCTCGATTTCCGTCGGATGATTATGCGTTTCATTTTTGAACATAATCAGCCAGTCTTCGTTCTTCCCATCGTGATCCGCTTTGACGTTAATGGAGCAGGCGTTAATCTCCTCTGATTCATCGAGATCGTCGAGCTTGCCCGCCCTTTTCAACGCCTTCATGCCCATCGTCGCCAGGTCCATCAGCGTTATCTCGTGCTTTTTCTGCTCCTTGCCCCCGTAAACCTCCAGCCGGTCATCAATGTAGCGGTGATACGCTTTTCCCATGAGCTCGGCAAAGAACCCTTGATCAAAATCGACCTCATCGATCACGGTCGTAAACGTCGTATGTCGGCAATGATCCGACCAGTAGGTGTCGATAACACGCAGCTCTGTAATCGTCGGCGCCCGGTGTTCCGTATCCCGAAAATATTTCTGGCAAAACGCTAGATCGGCAAGACTCATGGCCAGTCCGCGCTGCTGCCGAAAATCGTCCAAGTCTTCCTTATTAAGGCCGGTAAATTCCGTCAGCACCTCAACGGATGGCGGGGGAGGAATTTCCTGCGTCAGCGTTTCCGGCTTCGCTAAAGATGCCTCCCGGCTGTCAACCGTATTGATCATATACGCCTTGATACGGGCGAAAACATCGTCGTCAATATCGCCTACCAGCACAACGACCGTCGCCGTGCGGACGATAGGGCGCGTTTTCTGCGTCACAAGCTGCACGCACTGCGCCGCCGAATCGGCACGCTGATCGTACTGCCCCGGCAAATATTCCACGGCGAAGGAGCGCGATTTAGGGAAATCCGGCAGCTTTTCCTCGTAAACGACATCCACCGGCGGCTCCGCAAAGACCACGTCCCGCACCGCTTTATACTCCTCTTCGCTCAGTCCCTCAATGTCGTAGCGCCGGATCAGCCGCACGGTTTTCAGCTCGGTGAGTCGGAAGGTCTCGATGAAATCCGCGGCCAGCTGCTGCGCCGGAATATCGAAAAAGCCCTGCCTTTTTTCTACAAAAAGCCTTCTAACTTTCATTTTCTGCTGCCTCCCTTTCTAATGCCGTGTCCTTTCCCATCCACTGACACAGCGCCGCTCTGGCGTCGTGTCGCCTCACAAAAATTCAGCGGCAATCTTCACGACGACTTTCACCACCGGGCGCGGCTCTTTTGCCGCCACTCCGGGACGATGCACATCTTTCGGTGTGAGGAGCACGAAATCTCCGGCGCCGAGCGGAACTGAACGCTCCGAAGCCAGCCCGGCAAAAAACTCGATGTCCTTCGTTTCATTATACGGCTCCACCACGGTAAGATCAGGCCCCAGCGTCCAGACGTCGATGTATTCTTCGCCTTTCACCATGTACTGAATATCCGCATACCGCCGGTGCGCTTCCGGGCGGCAGAGCTCCGCCGGTTTCGTCGTATATCGCGCCAGCTTTGCGTAGCAGTTCTCGCCGTCGATCTCATAACGCCCGTCCGCCAGCTTTGTAAAATCCGTGTCCCGCAAAAAATCCAGCGCCCGCCTGACCGTCGGACTAAACGCGGCGCGCTCTTTCTCCGATGCCTTCAATTTCCCTACGAGCATAACCGATTCTCCTTTTCTCTCGGCAAAAAAGACTTGCCAATCGCAAATAATCTGTGATAATATCTATTTTAACCAAAACCATAGTCTTATGCAATGACTGGGAAAGTACATTTTTGATTCTTTTCCGGAAGCGCGGCGAGCCGCCTTCCATTCAGAGAGGCGGCGGATGGTGCGAGCTGTCAGGAACAAAAATGGAAAGCTACCCGCGAGCATGCGAAGGAAACTTCGCCGCGCGCCGCGATAAAGCGTCCAAGCGAGCCGACGCCTTCGGCTCATAAAGGTGGTACCACGGGAAACCCTCGTCCTTTGACGGACGGGGGATTTTTATTTTACCTTCGGCTTTGCCGGAAAGGAGCCATTCAGTATGAACGAATTACTCGAACTCTTAGAACACGACGCCCGCCGCCCCGTCAGCGAGCTGGCTGCCATCCTGCACCGCAGTGAATACGAAGTGGAAAAAGATCTGTGCCAGCTGGAAAAGGACAACATCATCCTCGGCTACAACACCCTCATTAACTGGGAAAAAGCCGGTGCGAAGCTCGTTACCGCCGTCATTGAAGTAAAGCTCACCCCCCAGCGCGAGGTCGGCTTCGACGCCATCGCCGAGCGTATCTGCCGCTTTGACGAAGTAAGCTCCGGCTATCTCATGAGCGGCAGCTTCGACCTCATGGTCATCATCGAAGGGAAGTCCCTGCAGGAAATCGCCGACTTTATCGCCACTCGTCTCGCCACGATCGAAGGCGTGGCCTCCACCCGCAGCCATTTTATGCTGAAGCCCTACAAAAAAGACGGCCTCATCGTCGACAACAAAGAACGTGACCGCAGGCTGGTGGTGTCGCCATGAAACCATGGAACAGCCTTATCTCTCCGGCGGTACAGAACATTCCGCCCTCAGGCATCCGCCGATTTTTCGACATCGCCGCGGAAATGGACGACGTCATCTCTCTCGGCGTCGGCGAACCGGACTTCGTAACCCCCTGGACGATCCGGGAAAGCTGCGTCTACGGACTGGAGCAGGGCTATACCTCCTACACTGCCAACCGTGGAATGCCGGAGCTGCGCCGGGAAATCGCCCGGCTGCAAAAAGAACGCTACGGCATTGATTACGACGAGGCAACCGGCGTTCTCGTTACCGTCGGCGTCAGCGAAGCCCTCGATCTCGCCATGCGGGCCCTGCTCTCTCCCGGCGACGAGGTTCTCATTCCCGAACCGTGCTACGTATCCTACAAAGCCTGCGCCACACTGGCGGGCGGCGTAGCGGTTCCTGTTCCGTCCAAAATTGAAAACGAGTTTCGCATCACCCCGGCCGACCTCGAAGCCCATCTCACACCGCGCACAAAAGTCCTCCTCGTCGGCTACCCAAACAATCCCACCGGCGCCGTCATGGGGCGCGACGACCTTTTAGCGATCGCCCGCTTCGCCGAAGCGCACGATCTCATCGTCATTTCCGATGAAATTTACGGCGACCTCACGTATGGCGATGAGCCGCACGTCTGCTTCGCCGCTCTGCCCGGGATGAAAGAGCGCACCCTTCTTCTCAACGGTTTCTCCAAAGCCTACGCCATGACCGGCTGGCGCATCGGCTACGCCCTTGGCGCGCCGGAGATCATCGCTGCCATGACCAAAATCCACCAGTACACCATGCTCTGCGCTCCCATTACCGCCCAAATCGCCGCCATCGAGGCGCTGCGGCACGGCGAAAAATACATGCACAAAATGGTCGCCGAGTACGACCGTCGACGCGGCTTCATCTACGACGGCTTTTGCAAAATGGGGCTAAAATGTTTCGAACCGAAAGGCGCTTTTTACATCTTCCCCGACGTCACCGCCACCGGTCTCTCCTCGGAAGAGTTTGCCGAAAAGCTCCTGATGTCCGAGCACGTCGCCCTCGTCCCCGGCAGCGCCTTCGGCGCCTGCGGCGAAGGCTACGTCCGCTGCTCCTACGCCACGTCCCTCGATCAAATCGACGAAGCGCTGGCCCGCATCAGTAACTTCGTGCAGAAACATATAAAATAAAATTCTTTTAAGTATCTATGCCAATTTAGCATATTTTTCGGCATAACAACAAATTTTCTGTTAAAATATATATGTATGTATCAGTTGGACGCTATCGGGCAGGTCAAAAATCCCCAAACAAGATGCCTGCCGGGGCGGTGGCGTTCTTCCAAATCAAACGGAGGGGGTTTGGAGCACATGCAGAATAATCGCCTACGCTATCTGCGCGAAAAAGAAGCGCTGACCCAGACGAACATCGCCAACGCCCTGCACATCGGGCAATCCACCTATAATCGCTATGAACGCGGCGTGCGCGAGCCGGACCACGAAACGCTTAAGAAGATCGCCGACTACTTTCATGTCTCGCTTGATTTTCTCTTAAAGCACGATCGTCCTTACACGCGAAAAGAACCGGGCATCGACCTGGCGTCCTTTCTAATGGAAGGCTCCTACAAAATCTTTTCTCGGACGCCGACCCAAAAAGATCGCAAAAAACTCGTAAACCTCCTCAACGCCCTCTACGGCGAAGACCCCCGACAATAAGCGCATAACCTGAAAACCCCGCCGACGAATGTCGGCGGGGTTTTATCTGTGCACCGCTCCATATTCTTCCCCATCGTCAGAAAGTACCCGGCGAGAAGCGCACCTCTAGTCGCCCCTCATAGTTTGACGGCAAAAGCTGGAAATCTATTTACCAGCGCGCCATCCATATTTGTCCGCATTATCCCCATCTATCCCCTCAATCGTCGCCAAAATTCCCCCGCATTTTCACCCTGCCCAATCTCCACGCCGCCTTCTTTTCAGATGAACGATACTCTCCAAAAGGCAAAGATGATCATACTCGTGTCATCAGACCAAGAACCCGCAGGAACGTCATACGTTCCACCCTCTCTCATTTCTGCCACAGGATTCACGCTAAGCTCTGCGCGGTGAAAATTCGACAGCACCCTCCAACGCGTCGCCAATCGCGTGCCCGAAAATCATTACTTTAATCGCGTCCAGTGACACGCTCATATCGCCTCACCTCTTGCCAACCCCGTTCCCATCAGTTATGAGGAATTTTACGCGACGCATACCTTTTACTCGTTTGTGAATTTCAAGACACAGCTTGCCCTACGGAATCGGAAATATAATAACTTTCCCATGCATCCTTTAGGCTGGAAATCTCCCCGCGAATTTCTACGTGATTGCTTCCTAAATGTGTAACATATGTTTGACAAACCCACATACTTCATAGAAACGGGTTTCAATCGTGTGCGGCAAATATCTTTGCGAATGTGTTATACTAGATTATTTATGGTAATTGCATGTCCTTTTGTTATGAAGTTTTCTGGTAAAAACATTCTAACGGACTCAATCGCATTTTTCTATACTCCGAGGGCTCACATCTATTGTAAAGCTACACGCCCTTTGGGACCTACTTTTCAACTTTTTAGTATAAAAATAGTATCATGGAGGAGTTTTTTCAGAAGTATATTTGTTACTATCACTCAAACTCGATATGTCCATTGATATCATTTTATATAAATGGCATAAAACCAATGTTTTTATTATCGGATTTAGCCTCATTATCCGTTTTATTTCTGTTTATCTGATTTTTTGCAAGCATATTGCAAGCGCGGAAATAATATCTACTACACTTATTTATCTTGAGAAACAAATAATAAATATGAATATAACAAGTTAAAAACTGGCTGATCAACTTTATAAAACTCCTCATTAACAATACGTGTCAATCCATGAGTAGAATAATTATATTTATCTACAAATGCCCCACTAATTAAATCCACCTTATTTGAATTATATATACCAACTATACCCTTCTTATCTCTATCGTCTTTAATCCGAGAGAAAAAATTGTCTGAAATATTCTTTTCGCAAAAAATATTTTTAAAATTATCTTTTAAATACTCATTTTTCTTCACGTTAAGAATATTCAAAATATCACAGCATATAACTTCCAATAATGTTCTTATAGCAGCTACTCTTAATAATTTACAACTATTATCTATATAACACTTGTTAAATTCATCTATAAAATTTAACAAATCATTGTCTAAAGTAGTTGTTTTATCTAAAGCAATGAAAGGATGAATGAATCCAATATCACACTTTTTTATACTAATGTTTTTCTTCAAAACGCAGGGAATTGCTTGTTTAAACTCAAACTCTTTACCTGAAATCTTATCAGAAAATTTAATATTGAAATAAACATTAGATGCATTCATCACAGTTAACTTCTCATTCTTTGAATCAAATGAAATGTTTTTAGCTGGATTAATATCAATAGATATTATTTTAATTCTATTCGTACTTTTACAATCCTGTGCACTCAAAATATCGTCTAAACGATACTCCTTAGCTACCTCTAATTCATTTAATATAAATCTCATCTTTGCATCAGGATAATCTAGAACACTTATATTAGTTGTGTCTCCATTGTTATGTTCTATTTTCCAATCGCCAATCTTCATTGAGTTGAAAATTTTTTCAATATTGTTTTGATAATATATTGTTTTAATATTTGTGTCATCAATTTCATTATCTTTTAGTGATTCTCCTTTGAGCATCTTTATATTTCTATTCTTAGGTTTTTGTTGAATCTCTGACTCTTCTATTTCTTTTATCCTAACTTGAGAATCAGAAGAAATGTAATTCAGTAATTCCTGAAATAAAAGCTGGTTCTTAGACTCTATTAACATTGTCCTATCAGAATTAAAATCCAAAATTCCCTTTTCCATCAAAAAAACATTAATAATACCTACTTGTTGTCGTATTACTTTACTAGAGCTCCTAGATGTATTAATTTCAACATTATATAACTCATTACTAAAATAAACATTGTTAAAATAAACTAGTGGTGAAATTTTCTTTAGGCTTTGATCTTTATAATAATCTGAAACTTGTTTAACTTTTCCACTACTCAATTTAAAATATGTTATTTGAAAATTAATTCCAAATTTATCATTATTCAATAGTTTATTATATTTTTTATCAATATCAATGTCGTACCATGAATTATTTATGCATATCCTATAATAAAAGCAATCATCCGCATAATTTTTATCACTATCAAAAAATGCTTCAGCAATAATTTTATTTTTAAGTGATAAATTACTAATATTAGAATTTATTTCTTTTGAATTTTTCGTAAAATTGTTTAATTTGATTTCAAATGAATCATCAATTATTGAATTCTTTAATTTTAAAAAATCCGATGGATTATTCAAAACCTTGCAAAAGAGCTCCATAGTCTCACTATTTAAATTTTCAATAACTATTTTAGTTCCGTGCTTTTTCAAATCAACACTTGCACTTTTAGAGATATCAACTTTTGAATTATAAATATCTTTTAAGTTTTCAATCTCATTCATATCTATTGAAAAAGAATAATCTATTTTCTGTTTTGAAGTATGTACTGTAACCTTACTCCCAAATTTAAAAACAGAAAAAAATCCCAACCCCTTTTCCCCTGAAATAATTCTTCCATTTTTAATTACACCATATTCTTTATTGCTATGACTGACAATTAATAAATCATGAATATCACTCAAGTCCATACCCTCGCCATCATCTATGATTTCAATCATGCCATCATATATATTAATCTCAATATAACTAGCCATAGCTTCATAAGCGTTCTTTATCAACTCGACCATTGAATAAGTCGTACTCGGAATCTTTTCTGAAATTTCCTTAATTATTTTCCCAGATACTGACAATCTCATTATTATCTCCTACTTTGTGAATATTAAAATTGCTTCTTCGGATATGGATTTTACGACTTTTTCATTTTTTGCCGGAGAAAGTGTAAGTGGTGTTTTTTTATATAATATATTTCTATTAAATTTAGAAACCATTTGTAATCCCAATTTATCCGCTATTTCTATCGTTATATTATCTAACGGTTGCATAATTGCATCTACGCTTCGATTCCCTACTGTCATTATTAAATATCCATCTTTCGCTAAGCAACTTTCCATGGATTTCAATACAACATAATAATCTTCAAAAAAATTAATTACTTTACCCCTCTTATCCACAGATATTTTATTTAAATATTCATTAAGTAATTGTATGTCCTTTGTATTACAAACTTCCCTTTTTCCTCCACCAATGCTAATTTTATCTATTGTAGAATATGTTTCTAAAATAGATGGTTCACACGACAAATCTTTATTATCAATCCATTTAAGGGATAAAATTGGGCTCTTTGTCAAATGTTGTGGAGAAATATTATAGAAAAATTTCAGGCTGTCTTTGTTCGTCGGCTTTGCCGTGCTTCGTTATTGAGCATATAGAGAATGCGGCGGCGAAAGTTTTCAAAGTTCCGGAATCCATAACAGACACGCTTTAGAACTTTGATTGTATTGTTGCAGCCCTCGGTGAATCCGTTGTTATAACCTGTGCGAATACCGTTCCAGATTTCTTCTTTCCATTCTTCCAATGTTTTCAGGACACGCCTAAAGGGAGCGATGCCGGCAGCAAGAACGTGTTCCTTAAATCGCCGCAGCCGTTCCTTAAAGTCTGCGCGATCGGTGCTGTCAAAGAGGCGGCAATATTCTTCTTTCAGTGCATGGGCATGGGCTAATTTCTCAGAAAACGAAAACATACGCGACAGATTGGTATGTTCCTTTGATGTAAGTTTTTGTTCCCGCTTGAGCAGTGTGCGGCGGGAGTTCTTAAACCACTTTCGCTGTGCCGGATCAAGCCCCGCCTGAACTTCTTTGCGGATGCTGTCAAGGGCGTCATTGGCGAGTCGGACAGCATGAAACTTGTCGGCCGCTATTTGCGCATTGGGCAGACACTCTTCGACAAGTTTGCGAAAGAATGGGGACAGGTCTATGCTGACCAGCTCGACATTCGCCCGGTCTGTAAGCGAGTAATTCCGGATTTTATCGTAGAGTGTGGCCGCACTGCGATCATCGATGATGTCACAGCATTTGCGATGCTGCAAGTCGTTGACTACGACTTGAAATTTTGCACCGGCATTTCCGCGAAACTCATCAAGCGAAATGACGGCACTCAAGGACGGCTCGGACGCTGTGCCTTCTTTCGCAGCACGCGCAAAGTGACGCATGACCGTTGTTGTAGAAATACCATGTCTGTGCGCAATAAGGGATGAAGGAACAGGATCAGCAAGCTCTTGAATGATGTGTTCAATCTCACTGCAAGGTATTTGTTGATAGCGTTCAATGAATGAATTGCTCTCGGAAAAGGTTTTTCCGCAGTCTTGGCAGCGATAGCGGCGACGTTTGTAAATATACTTTATTTCCGCGGAAAATCCGCATAAGTTCTGTTTCCGATAATCATGAACATAGGTGTATGGCGATCCGCAGAAAGGACAATCATGTTGTTTGCGCGGAAGATGAAACTCGATGCAGTCAGACGCTACGAATTTCTTGCAGGACTCTGGCAGTTTTAACAAAAACATGGTAAAATCTTCACACATGGCGATAACTCCTATCTCTGTTTAATCTTGGTCGGTTACAGTATAGCGGAAAATCGCCATGAAAAAAAGGATGGAAAGCCGTAATTACGGTCGTCCATCCTTTTCTTCATGAAATCGCAAATCGCATTTAGCGGAAATAGATATGCACCAGTATATCCAAAATCACCAGAATCGGGATGATGTACGCAACCATTCCGATCATCTCAAAGCGGTTTGTCTGCTTATACAGCAGCTTCTTCTGCCATTTCTGCGCCTCCATAGACATGTGCTCAAAATTCTTCGCCGTCAGTGCAAACATATCGCGGCAGCCACGATCGACGTTTTGGAGTGTCGCTGTCTGCGCTTCTTGAAGGTGATCGGCTTCGGCCGAAAGGACGGCGGTGATCTCCTTCAAACTAGAGCCGTATGTTTGCAGCTTTTCACGTTCTTCCTGCAAGGCGGTCGCTGCCTCTTTCAGCTGATCCAGAACACTGGACATATAGTGCAGCATCGGCAACAGTTCTTCCGTCTGTGATTTCTCATCAGGAGATTCGCTTGTCTGCGCAGCAGGTTCATCTTCCTGCATTGCCTCATATTCGTCAATTTCTGTCACGGTATCATTCCCCTTTCAACAGGACAATCACTTTTTCAGTTCAGGGTGTCCATGTTTGTCGTTGTAGGTCTTGCTGCATTTTGCGCAGAGCCAAAACGGGCCGTTTTTCCCATTGAGACGACGCAAGACAGTGCGACATGACGAACAATGCTCAATGACCGGTTTGCCCTTGTCATCCTCATAGAACATTTTTCGCCCATCTTCCGGCAGCACACACGCCTCATCGCTGCATATATAGAAATGCTTCTGCAGCTTCGGCGAGAATTTCTTGAGCAGTGTACCCTTGCCACAGATCGGACAGGGCACGGCATCCTCTGATTCCACAAGAGGAAATTCGCGTGCCTCGGCGAAGCGGATGTTGTCATTGACCACATCGATGATTTCATCGATGTACGCAGTCATCGTTTTCTTGCCGCTCGCAATTTCGGATAGGGCATATTCCATTTCTGCCGTTGCATCCGGCAGCGTGAGTGACGGATCAATGTTCTCGATGAGTTTGATCCCAAAATCAGTGGGGATCAACTCTTTTTTCTTTTTCGTAAGACACGCCTCAATCGGCTTTCCCTTGTTTTCGGTCGCAAGTAGCTCTGCAATGATGGTGTCCCGTGTCGCCGGTGTGCCGATCCCCTTTGTTTCTTTCAGTTTTTCGCGGTTCGGATTATCCGCAGCAACGAAACGCCAGATATTTGTCATTGCCGCAATGAGTGTTCCCTCTGTAAAGCGTTTTGGCGGGGTTGTTTTCTTCTCTGTGATACTTGTCCCCTGTTTTCCGATTACATCGCCTACAGAGAGTGTAGGGACGCTCAAGACAGGTTCTTTGGCGTCCTGCTCTTCCTTTTCAACGGTGCGAAAGCCGAGTTCAAGTATTTCACGTCCGCTGCCAACAAATATCTCATCGCCGACGGCGAACTTAAAGCTGGTCTTCTCAAAGACAAAGGGTTTGTAAAATTGGACGACATACCGCTTGGCAATCATATCGAAGATATTCTGCTCATTTTCTGTAAGGTCGGTCGGCTTTTCGCCCGTTGGGATAATTGCGTGATGTGCCGTGATTTTCGCGTCATCAAAGGCTTTTCCGGAAATACCGACGTCTGCTGCATCTGTCACTGGCGCAAGCGCATTGCCGGATGCCAGCATACGGATGATCTTCTCGGCGTCCCCATGCTGTGACACCGGAATGTAATTGCAGTCCGATCGCGGATAGGACACAATCTTTTTCTCGTATAGACTCTGCACCGTATCCAAGGTGTCTTTCGGCGAGAGTCCATAGACCTTGTTTGCCTCAATTTGCAGTGTGTCGAGGGAAAATGGCAGCGGGGGCTGCTGCGTCACCGTCTTTTTTTCAACATCGGAAACAACAACATCATCTGTATGGTCGATCTTCAATTTCATCGCCTGAAGCAGCTTCTTATCGAGCACGCGTCCTTCTTCATCCGTTGAAATCGTCGCCGATGGCATATACTTTGCCGTGAACGACATGCCGTCTTTCTCAAACGTCCCCGTCAATTCATAGAATTTCTGGGACTTGAACTGTTGAATCTCCTTTTCACGCTGCACCACGAGTGCAAGCGTCGGAATTTTGACGCGGCCAATGCGGAATACTGTAGTATATCCGTATTTTCGCGCATTGACCGTATATACACGGGATAAATTCATGCCGATCAGCCAATCCGCGCGGCTTCGGGCCAGTCCTGCGTGATACAGCCCTTCAAAGTCTCTGTTGTCCCGTATATCTGTAAAGGCTCGTTTCAGACTCTCGTCATCCTTTGCATTGATGAGAAGACGCCGAACTTCGCCTTTGAAATTGCAGTAGTCCAGTATCTCATCGATCAGAAGCTGTCCCTCCCGATCCGGATCACCTGCATGGACCACAACATCCGCATCTTTCAGGAGTTTGGCCACCACGTCAAATTGCTTCGCCGTGTTCGCGGCCGGCTTCGTGATCCACCGCTGCGGGATGATGGGATAGTTCGCCCACACCTTATACTCTTCGCCGTACATTTCCGGCGTTCCCTGTACGAGGATATGACCGATTGCCCATGTGACGGCGGTATCTCCATTTCGGATATATCCGGTTTCTTTCTTGCAGTCATCCTTCCACAGATATGCTGCAAGAGTTCTGCCAATATCCGGCTTTTCGGCGATGTAAAGGGTATTCATAGGGACTTCCTTTCTATTTACTTTTTACCCGATATATGGTAATATCTAGTAAAAGGAGGTGGGTACATGGTGATTGCGGGCTTTGCCGGTACGCTGCGAAAATTACGCAAAGAACGTAATTTGACGCAGAAGCAGCTTGCCGATGCGGTGAACTTGTCGCAGCGGCAAATCTCGCTGCTTGAGTCGGGCAAGGACGTTCCGCGCCCGGAAACGATGGAACGGCTGCGCAATTTCTTCCATCTGGATACCGATGCTTGGAACAACATGCTTGAACAGGAAAGCGCCCTGTCTGCACAAGCAATGCCCCCGGACACGATCGGCCGCCGCGTGCGAGTTATGCGGACGTATTTCAAGCAATCTCAGAGCGAGTTTGCAAAGGAACTCGGCATCAGTCAGTCTGCCATGTCGGCAATCGAAAAGGACGCCTCTACGCCGTCCTATGAGATACTCTGCACCCTTGGAAAAATGGGGTTTCATCTGAACTGGATTCTTTATGGGGAATCCGATTCTTTGCCTCCGCGTGCCATACTAGATCATGTTGCCGGAAACCATGAGCTGCAAAAGATCAACAAGATTCTTGAGGGGCTGCCGCCGGATAAACTCACTGCTGTGCGGAAAGCAATGGAACTGCTGTTAAGGAGTTGAGGTCATGAAGTCAAAAATTTTGCTTGTTATGCTCGTCCTGGTTTCTCTGCTCACTGTCGGATGCAACGAGGAAGAGAAATACAATACGGCAAAAAATGAGTATCAGCAGATGCGTGAAGAAATATCCCGCCTAGAGCTGACGACAGGGGAAGATCGAAAACTCGTCAACGGCAAGTGGACGGAATCGACCCTTGCGATCAACGAAGAAGCATTGAGGAAACACGATGAGCTTGTACCAAAGATGGATGCAAAGATTGCCGAAATGGAAAAATATGCCACGGCAAAAACGGAAATGAATAACGACTTTGCACGCATCAAGGAGGACTATCGGCAACATGCAGGGGAATGGGCATCCCGTGTGAAGCAAGCAGAGCAAAAAGTTGCGAAATCAAAAGTCAAGCATCAAAGCTATGCGGAAGAAGCGCGGGAGCGCGAGCAAAAGATGAAAGCCGCAGCAGCCTCTAAGTGAAAATGGACAGCATCGGCAGGGCGAACGCCCTGCTTTTTATTGTCCGAATTTCAGGAATCCGAACGCCTTGCTCTTGCTTGCGTTGTTCCTCTTGTCAAATTCCGTCGGATGGTAGGGATCGTATGGGTAAACCGTGAGCGCATTTGCATATTCGCGCTCTATGTTGCGTTTAATGAGCTGCGTCTCCTGATCTTTGACGGCCGCCGTGTAGGAAGTGCCAATCATGTGTGCCTCATCAATGCTGCCGAGTGCGTCCAAGGCTTCAAGTTGATTCGCTTTTTGCTGTTCACTCAGCAGACTGTCATCCTCACTCGTTGCAATGGCAGCTGATAATTTTTGCCGCTCTGTCTGATTCTGGATAATCTTTGTAATGATGTTTTGCTGGACAAGGTTCTCAGCGGAATGGTAGGTGTGTATGACAGTGGTTGGATCGATGCCCTTTTTGTACGCATCGACTGTTTCATGATAGAAGTCTTCCAGCGGCTTGTAGGTATCCCGAAAATCAAAAATTGTCTTCATGTCCGGAAATTGCAGTGCATTTTTGATCGCGGCTTCCATTTCACGGGGATAAAGCTCAATCTTACGCATTGCCTGAATTTGGTTTTGGAGCTTCTTGACCTCATTCCGTAGTGTTTCTACCATCTGCAATGTCTCCTGTACACTGTCCGCTAAACGCTTTAGGTCGATGACGTGTGATCCCGGTTTTATTATATCGTCCCATCCCCACGCATACGCAGGGGGAGAAGCACCAATCACACTGACAAGGACGGCTGCACATATCAGATGTTTCCTCATATCTTACCCCTCCCTATGAGTTTCAAAAATGGTTCATACGACAACAACAGGAATACCTTCTTGTCGATCTGCGATGACTCGATTGTCCCAAGATACCGCGAATCAAAGGAATCATCGGTGTCATTAAGGAGTAACAGCGTCCCGTCCGGAATGGTGTACGTCCCCGCTTCCAGCTGCGGCAATCCATCTTTATGATAGATTCTGTAGCTGTCATCATGTGTTCGTAAATACTCCTCATCAACGGTATAGGATTCACCAGGGAAGCCTCGTATACGCTTGAGGAGTCGAAAGCCCGCATCAACATGCAGACTCTCGATTCCCTCCGGCAAACGTACGATGACATAATCCCCCCGTGCAAGGCTCTGATTCGGCGCAGCGGCATAAAGTCCTCTGACAGCAGAATTGGTCATGTTGCAGTATAGGAGCTTTCCGCAGACTAAATGCAGAACACTCCCGATCAGGGTGAGAAAAATCACGGATAGAACAAAGATTTTGGATTTTCGTTGTTCCCTAAAGTTCATAACGTCCTCCCAGCGACCGCATGAATACCTTCGGTATGCGCATCGTAAGGACGGCAAGGGCAATCAGACCGACACACATGAGCAAATGCTTGACGCTTTGCTCCGTTGTGATGGATGCCTTTGCAACATACGAGCCGGACATACGTTGATAGACCAGATTGATATACTCGTTCGCCCATGCCGGCAGCGGCTCCCCACGCTGAATACTGTATGGACCACCATTATACCCTGCGAGGGCGTAATTCCAGTCCCCAAACTTTTCATACAGATTTTTCATATAGTGTGCGGAGGCGTCAAGGGCTTGCTCCGGGTTAAATGGGTCAATGCCCCATCCCGCTGCTGTCTCCGGCGTAAACTGCGCGATTCCCTGTGCACCTGCTTCACTCACGGCATTCGGATTCCAGTTGGATTCCAGCTGAATCTGCGCCAGAAAGAGATTCACGGGAACACCGTATTTCTGTGCGGCTGCCGTCGCCATAGCAATATATTCCGGTGGACCGGTTATACCGCCGTTACCGCCCATCTGCACCTGTCCCGGAAGTTCTGCATCGAAGAGATCCTTTGGGACGGTTGCGTCTTTGACGCAAAATACGCAAAGACCGACCATGATTGATACCAGTGCCAGCTTAATGGTATTGGACACGACACCGCCCAGAGAACCCTCCGCAACGAATTTTGTAAAACCAAAAGCCGTAAAGGGCAGCGTAAAAACGGCAATCACCGCTGCCAAATAGAACTCGACGTACACGACCATGACATAACAGGCAAGTACGAAGAATGTGCCGATAACAAAATACGAGGAAATCCATATCACAATGATGCTGCTTAGGTTATAGGTAAATTCAAAGGTACCAAACGAAGCAATCTTGTTGAGCGCAGGATTCATCAGTGCAATCGATTTTTGTACGAGAAGCTGCGGCTGTGATACATTCTGCTCGATGACAGACGGATCGCCAACGAATGTCCCTGAAACACTGGAAACGAACGCAAGGAAGAAATCGTTGACGATCATCTGCCAGTTGAGCAGTATCACATAGAGAATGCCGTATTTGACAAATTTTCCGGCCAGCTGCGGAATCGAAAACTCAAGTCCTGCCGTCAGAATCGGCAAGGCGAGATCAATCACACAGAGGACGAACAGCAGGGCAAGCCCCGCCGATTGCAGCAGTGCATAGGACTTGCTGATCATCTCAACAAGATATTCCATGAAGCCGTTAATCGATTCACCAATTTTTTGCATCGACTCGATACCCCACGGAATGACAGCGTTATCCATTGCGGCACCACCGGCCCCGACCACATCACCGGACAGATCGACACCGAGAGACAGGAGGTAGGGGACAGGGTCAATTTGAGAGCCATGCGTTCCATTCACACGATATTCAACATGACTATGCGGTCCATCGGAATACCCCAATGGTCCATCATAAGCATCCCCGCCGGTATAGCCAATCACAGTGCCCTCTGGAACATACCCAACGGCGCAACTCATTGTTGCCTCGGCGCAGTCGCCAAAAAAGAGACTGCCTCCTTCCGGCGTACGAATCTCAACCCAGTAAATATATCCAGACCCAGCACCGTGTTCAACATACCCATTGAATGGCGCATGAATTGGTGTGCCGGATTCTGTACCAATGTCAACACCTCTATGAAATTGACTTGCCCGTCCCCCCGCATCGCGCTCTCCAAAGCCAGACGTCACCTTACCGCCAGGAAACGGCGGCATAGCCATTGCTGCCGAGGGAAGTAAGAGCAGAACGGCAATGATTGCAATACACAGGTGTTTCATGGATGTGACCCGCTGCCGCTGCCGCTATTTCCTCCGTTGCTGTTACTGCTACCGCTGTTTCCTCCACCACTATTACCGCCGCTTCCTCTACCGCTGCCGGAATTTCCGCCTCCACTTCCGCCTACTGCCGCTCCTTTGATTAAGTTTTTTCCGACATTGCTGTTGGAAAAGGATTTTCGCGCAACGGATTTACCCGTTCCGCGTGCAGCTGTCCTTGTACTCATGGCCGATCCAGCCTTCGCTGCCATCGCGCTCTTGCCAGCCGCAGCTGCAGAAGTGCCGCCTGTGAAAGGCATGGCAGCCAATGCAGCGACTGTCGTTCCGATCTGCTTTGCTCCGCTGATTGCCTGCTGTCCCTCAAGAGAGGGCTGCCCGTTCATAAAGCCCGCAGCAAGGTTGGGTAACTGCCACATGAGAAAAGCCATCGCCGCATAAGAAAGTGCATATTGCAGCATTTCTCCAAAATTTGCTCCACTTTCCGGTGTCCATCCGGGAATCCCGCCGGACTTATCAAAGAGTGCAATAAAAAGTCCTAGAATGAATGTCATCACCATCAGTTTGACACCATAGGCAATGACCGCAGACAGCGTGCGCTGAAAAAGGAACTGCGTTTGCTTCAGTACGCCGAATGGAATAAGAATCACAGCCAGTGTAGCGAATACGTTAAACTCAATCTTTGTAATGAGTACCTGGAATGCCATAAAAAAGAATGCACTCAATGTCACAAAGATATAAGTGCTATACATAACAAGTCCCGGCCCCAAAACACTGAGTTTGTGATCCATCATGTAGGTCAGTGTGGATTCACAGGCTTCAAAGCCCTTATCCATGATCTGTGATGGTGTTAAAGGAACAGTTTCCATTGTACCGCCGGATGCTGTGATACCTGCAAACTGAAACGACTGTAAAATGGCATAGTTGATCTGATCGAAATTCAAGATGAAGAACATGAAGAAACTGATTTTCATGACCCTGCTTATGATTTCCGACATACGCAGCTCACCACTGTACAGCGACCACGTGATGCATATATCAATGACGGCAAGTACCGTGATAAGCTCGAATGCATGGGGGGCTAGTGCCTGATAGCCCAATATGCAGTGGTCTTGAAAAAATTTCAGCAAAGAATCAAGGAATGTTGTACTTCCAAATTCCATCTTACCACCAGCTGTTCTGTCTTACTTTTGCCCAGGGGTTATCCTGACCGATCGGCATTCCTTGAATTGCCGCAGCCTCTTTGTGCATTTGTTTTATGGTCGCCTCGGTTGCATTTGCCATCGCTTGTGCTACGGCATGTTCATTTTGTTCCTTGACGATCTGCCGCTGCGATTCCATGACCTCATTCTGCGCACTGATTGCCTGAATGGAGGTTTTAATGGTGTCGATGTGTGCCTTTTCGACAGCAATTTCATTTGCAATCTGCGCGGCTTGCTTTGCCCCCTCCGGCGATTTGTTGAGCTCAAGCAGCTCTTGCAGCCGTTTCTGTGATTCTTGGAGTTCCTTCATGAGGTTGTGGTAGGCGGTGATATCCTTCTGATTCTGTAAGGATTGCAACGCCTGCATTGTGATCTCAACATTGCGCTCGCTCATAACTGTTTTGGACAAGTCGCCCGCAGTGATGACGGGAAATTTCTCATTCCAGACCTTCTGCCACATTCCTTCTTCAGATAGAATCCCAGTAGGTTTGGCGTGATCTTTCACCTTTTCTATGCTTGCCATCACTTCATTTTTGTATTTTTCCAGAAGTTTAGTTGGCAGACTCATCAGTTCTTGTAGTTGCAGTCTGATCTGCTCCGCCGTATTGGTAACAATCTTGACACTTTCAAGATAGGTTTTGAGCTGCTGTGCAATGTTTTCAGCATCAATAACCGGAATTGCTGCTGATGCAGGCAAAGGGGCGGCAGCGATACTGACCGCGATCAAGAGGACTGTTGCTGTCTTTTTCATGATGTTCGCTCCTTCCTACGTCAAAGGTGTCCATTATGGACACCTTGTTTTGGTGTTCATTAGGAACACCGTGCATAATTTTCCTTGTAATCGATCAACTCATCTTCGGCATTTTTGTAAGTCAACCAATCTTCGATGAAAGAATCCTTGCGCATGGCTGCAAGAATCTGATCGATTGCTTGCTGATCGTTCTTCGATGTAGCCGTGACGAACGGAATTTCAATCGGACGTAGGGCAAGCCGAAAAATCCGATTGCCCTTTTCGCTCGAATAATAGTAATCCTGCTTCGGTGTCATGTTGGCAATAATTTCAACCTGACGATCGTTGCAGTTAAACATCGTATAGAGTTCCTTGCTCTGCTTTGTACTTGCCTGTTTGTTCGGCAGGTACACGCGGTTCGGGCAATTCTCCATAACGGTATGCAGGAGTTCCGGCTTATTCGCAAGGTCGGACAGATTCTGCGTTGCGAAGATAATGCTCGTATTCTTCTTACGCATATCCTTAAAGTATTCGCGCAGTTTTTCTTTGAAGATTGGGTTATCAAAAAAAAGCCAGCACTCATCCAGAACGATAATGGAAGGCCCTTTTGCACTGCGAATCTTAGATTCGATCCGATGAAACAGGTATTCCAGTGTTGCGGGGACGATGGAGGGTGTCGCCATAAGAGTTTCCATTTCGTATACCTGCCAAAACCCCGTCCCGGATACATCTTTGCTGTTGTCAAAGAGTTTTCCGTGACTTCCCTTCATCGTGAGAGCTTCCAAGGTTTGCCGAATCTCCTGATCCTGCACAAGTTCGCAGAAACTGGACAAGGTGCGCCGTTCGACCGGAAACTCTTGCAGGGACAGCAATGCCTTCCAGACAAAATTATCCTTTGCCGGCGTGATTTTGACATTGCGCTGTTCAAGATAGGCGATGATCCACTCTTTTGCCCATTTCGCTTCATGGTCATAGTGAATATCTGCGAGCGGCTGAAAAGACAGCTCTCCTTCGTCTTCACTGGCAATGTTGTAAAAATTTCCTCCGACCGCAAGGGTAAGGGCGCGGCTGGATGCCGCCTTGTCGAAGATGAAGACGTTGCTGTTCGGATATTTGAGAAAATGCGCTTCAATAGTATTGAGGAAGACGGATTTTCCCGATCCGGACGGCCCCACAACCATTGTATGACCAACTTCCCCGACATGCAGGGAAAGTCTAAATGGCGTATAGCCTGATGTATCAGTGTAGAGTAATACCGGCCCCTTGAGATAGTCGTTCCGTTTGTCACCCGGCCACGTCGCCGTGACCGGGGCGAGGTGACAAAAATTTAGGCTGCTGATAATCGGACGGCGAATATTCGCCCGATAGCACCCGGGAATCGACCCCCACCATGCTTCCATGCTGTTGTCTGTTTCGATGTAGCCCGTATACCCGAGTGAGTTGATCGCCTCAAGAATACGGTTCGCCTTCTCATTGCACCGTTGTGCGTCCTTGTCAAAGACGACCATCGTCATGGTATAGTAGCCGTAGCTTACATAATCCTGCCCAAGCTCCTGCAAGGCAACGCCCGCATCATCGCGGTTGAATGCGGCCGTCTCGTCAAGATCGTCTTCCAGATGTTCTTTTGTAAGTGCTTCGCGCACCTGCGTCCAGAACGACTTGATTTGCTGATTCCACCGCTGCCGATAGTCCTTCAGTTCTTTTTGTGCGTCCATTTTGGACAGGCAGATGAAGCGTGATACCCAGCGATATTCCAGATCCATGCCATCAAACACATCAAATACACCTGGTTCGGACATCGGCGGGAAATCAAGGATTGTGACAACTCTCATGTGATTGTCACCCAGCTTCATTTCCCGGCCGCCCAGAACATCCGCATCACAGATATAATCCGTGATGTAATACTGCGGATTCACGCGGACACGATGATTCTTGTCTGATATGGTCGTATGCAGAAAGGTGACAACCTCTTCTGCCGAGAGCGGCCGCAGATCGGGAAACCACGATTTCAGCATATCGCCGATGAGATTGACGTTGGCAATAAACTTCTCAACGACTTCGACGTAGAGACGCATGTCCGCGCTTTTCCCTTCGCTCTTCGCATCGGCGATGAACGCATCCGTAAGCCTGGACTTAATCAGCTGCGGCGGTTCAAGATAGACGGTAAAGTAATAGCGCGTCTCGAAATGCGTCTGCTCCGCATAATATGCACGGCGATCATTTTCCATCTTTTGGATGATCGGAATATCAACCTCCGAGGCATCATACTCTGTGGAGAGTCTGCGCTGTGCTTCAAAATACAGAACATAGCCGGTCGGAAGCGTCTTGATGACGTTGTTCAGGGCGGCGTTGTAGTGAACGAGATCAAGAGCCGTGGCACTCTCCATATCCGGCCCCCGAAACTCATAGACGGCAAGCATGGAATGGTCTTTTCCATGCACAATACCTGTTTCAGAGTCCACGAATGCCCACGGCAGCAGGTATTGCAGCCGGGGTTTTTCGGCAAAAGCCCCGACTTCCTGCGAGAACGCCTTTTTCCTCTTTCCAAAACTGAACAAAATTCCCCCTCCTTCTACCGATAATAGAAGTTCTTATGCTGGCGCGAATGCCAAAAAACTTCATGGAATTGTGCGTCCTGCTGTCCAAGAAAACGAAAGATGTAATGCGCAATAGCGGCGATTATAATGACGGTAAACGTCTTGAAGATCAACCCACCGAGGACAGCGAATACAATTTCACCGATGAATAGATTGCGTGGAATCCCCATCCAATAGAGCGGTGCAACCAGAGATCGATGAATGGGAATCTCGTAGCCTTCCGGCAGATTTTTTTCCATCTCACAGCCCCATAATCGTAAGACCGCCCGCCGAATCCGAAATTGCATTGACGAAGTTTACGGCAAACAAGCAGATCGAAATAGCGAAGATGAGCAGAATGAACTTCTGTGTCCCGCCGCCGCTGTGCCCTGAAAAGAGTGCGATAGCAGCACCGACAATGCCCATGACGCCGAGCACCATAGGCAGCGGCCCCGTAAGGTTATCCGCGAGCGAGTTGAAAAATTTCATCCACGGCCATTGTATGTCAAGACTGCCCGCGCCTCCTTGTTTCAGCGCGGAAACACCGGAGGCAAATGCCTTGCTGCTCATCAAATACCAGCCCACGCCCGTACTGAAGGCTTTTGCCGCAATGGTTTTGCCCATGTTTTTCATAATGCTTTTCATTGATAGTTCCTCCCTTGAACTGAAACAGGTGTCCATAATGGACACATCCCCTATATTTTCTTAAAGCGCATACGCACCTTATTGAAAACGACCTTTATCATTGCCTCTTCGATTGATTTTTGCCCTACGGGCAATTCTGCGTTTCACGGTTTTTCTCAACTGCCTTTTTTGACGCTCCTGCCGCTGTTTTATGGGAAGAGGATGCTGCACATCCGCCTGTTTGGCAAGCCGCGCCCGCTCACGTCGAAAAAATCTGCCAGCATTCCGAAGAGATGCCGCTGCATGGGCAGATTCGCCCCGAATCATACCTTCCGATTGCTTTGTGCGACGGCTGCTGCCAATTCGGTACAGGCTGTCTTGAATGGCGTTGTGCATTGACTTATATTCTGCCCATGCCTCCGGTGAAAGATCGTCAATGTCTTCCTCCGAACGAAATGCTCGCATTTCACTTAGAAGAGCGTCTGCTGCCTGTCGAACTTCTTCAAAGCCACAATCCGATTCATTTTCACGCGGCTCTGCCTGTGTAAGCCCATCCTCGATGTCTTGATAATAGCCATCGACCATATCATAGAGTTCCATAGCGGCCTCCTTTTCGGTGTCCACAATGGACACCTTTATATATGACGGATGTTATACTGTTGGCGCACCGGGTCATAGGATTTTACTTCGATGATGTCACTGACAATACGGCTTTTCCGTCCGTCCGGCAGTTCAACGTGCTGGATCGCAACAACAACATCGATTGCCTCTCCGATGAGTTCCTTCACATCACCGGCTGCGCTGTCTTCCTGTGCAAGTGATTTGATACGGGTAAGCCCTTCTTCTGCGCCGTCGGCATGGACGGTACATGCACCACCGGGATGACCGGTATTCCACGCTTTAAGCATGGTATAGGCAGCACCGTCGCGCACCTCTCCAACGATGATACGATCCGGCGAGCGGCGCATACAGTCTGCAAGAAGACGGGTCATGTTATAGCGAATTTTGCTGTCACCGGTGTCCTGTTTTGTAAACATGGGGCTATAGTCTTCTGCCGGACATTGCAGCTCCGGCAGGTCTTCCAGTGAAATCAGCCGATGATACGGCGATATGGCAGCAATCGCCGCAAGGATTGCATTCAAGAAGGTTGTCTTTCCTGTTCCCGTTCCTCCGGCGACCAGGATGTTTTTACGCGCCTGAATGCTGTCTTCCAGAAAGTTCCTATACTTCTCAGACATAAAGCCGGTCTCCACATATTCTTGAAATGTAAAGATTTTCACGGCTTTTTTTCGGATGTTGAACTGTGGATGCCGTACAATCGGGGGAATCTCGCCCTGAAAACGAGCGCCATATCCCTGAATCTCCACCGATATGGACGGAATATCTTCATTGACGACCTTTCCCGCCTGTCCCGCTGCCAGTTCGATAATCGCCTGTGCCTTTCCGGGTGTCAGATATATTTCTGTTTTCACCTTCCCCTCAATGTGAGAGTTGTACCATATTTTCCCATCGTCGTTGATATAAAGCTCTGTTATGTCGTCGCGTTGCATTAACTTTACGGCATCCACACCAAGCACTACATCAAAGTTCGGGTTTTCACTCGCCATTGCTCTCCTCACCGCCCTCGTCGCTCTTGGCTTCCGTCGTTTCCTCCTGCTGCACCGCAGCTTCTTCCATGAAATCGTCTAAGCCCGCATCGGGATGATCCGCTTGAAAGCGCGTATAGCAGCTGATGTATTGATCCATCGCCTGACGATCGCCCGCATCAATACGTTCTTTTGCGTGCACAAGCGCACCGACCAAGATTGCCATATTGTGCACGGGAAAACCCGTTCTGCGGATAATCCGTCCAATGTCATTGGTTCGCTGCACCTCCATGTTGCGCTTCGTCTTCTTCATTTCCTGTTGAAGCGCCTCCTGCTTTCTGCGCAGGTTTTCCCAGCGTTTCTCCATCTGCTTTAATGACGCCATATTTACTCCTTTCCTGTTACCGTGCCGGCATCGGTGACGCCATTATCAATCCATTGCGGGCGGAACGCCGGGGATTTCTGTTTTGCACTGCTTTTCTTTCCCTGTGCAAGCAGCGCATCGCGTTCGGGATACGGGTGACTGCGGATAATGTCGCTCGCAGCGGGAGCATCGTAGAGCCGCGAAAGGAAATAGCCGCTCTCGTAATACTTCACCTTGTCCGTCAGGATCGGCGGGCTGCCGCTTGCGACGATAATCTCCTGATCGCCGAGCCGCTTGATTTCATCGGCGGTCATCAGTGCCCGGCCGGTCTGCGACTTTGAATAACTCTTCTTCGAGAGAAAACCGCTATCCGAAACGCTTTCAACGGTGATCGTCTTGTTGCCAAGAAGGGATTCCGCATATTTTGCGGTGTCGTTGTCATTCGGTGCGTAAAAAATCTGCAAGTGACAGTTCATCAAAATCTGATTGTCCTTGCCGTATATATCATTGATCTGCGGCAATCCCTGATTGATGAGGAACACCTTCATGCCGTATCCGGCAATATAGGAGAGGGTAGAGGCAAAGGACTTCAGATTTCCCAGGGACGAAAATTCATCCATCAGGAACAGGCACTTATGCTTGTAAATCGTCTTCGCTTTGCCGCCCTCGTATGTGCCGATTTTCTTTGCATGATGTTTGACCATCATTTCAAAGAAGAGCCGGAATATCGGTGCAAGGCGCAGCAGATCGGACGGCGGTGTCACCAGATAAAGCGATACGGGACGCTTGTAATTCATCAGGTCATCGACACAGAAGTCGCTGATGGACGTATTGCGTGCAAGCGTCGGATCAAGGTACTCCTTGAGGGCTGTATTTGCCGTAGAAACAATGCTGCCGCATTCGTTGTCCGGCTTTGCAGCAATCTCACGGAAGTTTTGACAGATGATCGGGTGCATATTGGGGGAATCGTCCAGCGTGGATGCCAGCGGATACATATTTCGCATATCCTCCGGCGTATATCTGCGCGTAACGTAACCGCCTTGCTCGCGATCCCACTCACGTATCTCAATGCCATCGTCAGGGACATGCTCGAAATTCATCATGTCCTCAAGGGATTCCACGAATCCCTTGATCTCGAGTTTCTGCATTTTCTCAGCACCTTCGGTGGGACTGTCAAATGCGTTCCCATTCGCATCTACCCATTCATAGACCGGATTCCCTTCATCATCGACCATGCCTACGGTGTTGGACTTCATGAAAGAAGCAACATCATAGAGCGTCGGCGGGTGCGGATAATGCTCAGGATCAGCAAAGTGTGCATATTTGAGATGCAATATGACTGTCGTTATGACAACGGCCGCATTGCTTCCCCAATGATCGAGTTTCCCCTTTCCTTCATAGTCTGCCAGCGTGTAGGCAAGATTCTGCGCAGCCGAAACTTCTTCCGGTGTGCCGATCGGAATCTCGTCAAGCGGATTCCAACGTGCCGTACTCCCATCCGTTGCCGTCGGTTCAAACTTGATGACGGTATGCCCCATGCGTTTGCGGAAACCTGCGGTAACCCCCCAGTTTTCTGATTTGATGTCATTGACAATGACCGAGGATTTCCAACCGCCCAGGAGCGTTGGAATAATGAGTCCGACGCCTTTTCCGCTGCGTGTGGGCGCAATGACGGCAAGATGTTTATTGGAATTGTCGCGCAGGTAGAAATGTGCGATTTTAGCGTGAAATTTCACGATCCGCTTGTAGAGGGCTACGAACAGATAAACCGTGAATAAATCAGCCTTCGGATCATAGCTCTGTATGCGCTGCAATTCTTCTTCCAATACGGAACGCTGCTGCATCAGTTTCTTCTGACCTTCAGTTGATACATCTTCATCCGCAAGTCGCTGTGAAATATGCGTGATCCGGTTCATCAGAGCGTCCTTCTTTTTGTCCTGGCGTCGCTCGAACCCCATTTCTGCATAGGCGACCTTTTCTTTTTGCAGTGTATCCAACCTGCGCATAAGCCCTGTCACAGCGCGGATGAACGCATTATCACGCTGTCCGACAACAACGCCGCCCGCGCTGATCAGCTCCATCTTCGCAAGGTCTTCGTATGCGCCCCAACGGGCACTGCCGTGCGAATCATCCTGTTTCTTTGGCAGAGTGAGTATAAGGATGATAAGAGCAAGGACGACAGCACCAAGGATATATAGATAGGTTTCCTTGAATGCGAGCGGTATCTCATCATTGAATTGAAAATACCACCTCACATAATCCCACGGCATATAGTACGGTTTTCCTTGGAAGAAGAACGGCGTACCAAGACGCGGATTATACGCAAGCATTTCTGCGAGTTTCTGTGTTGCCATCCACGCGCCGACCAACAGCGTCATCAGGAAGATATAGACGCGCACAAAGTTATTCATTGCTATACTCGTATGCGCCGATCGAAAGGTCTTGATTGATGAATACGCTGAACTGATAGCCGGGCGTAATCTCAATCGTGGGCTGTGCATCTACATCTTTGGCAATCAGCTGCTGCCCGGTGCGAAGAATCGACGCGACTGCACCTGATACCGCTTCTTCTCCGGGGCTGCGGTTATCCGTACCTGATGTATTGCCCGTCAGACTCTGCATGCCCGCTCCAAGCAGTGCCGTGATGAAACCTGCGCGATAAATCGACCCGCGATGATCGTCATATTTATCCACCAATCCGGGATAACCTACGCCATCGATCGCTTGCTGATCCGGAAGGGTAAGTGACGCTCCGTTAGGCAGGATGATTCGCTGAAAAACGACACCTATGCGTTTCCCTCCTGCAAGCGCAGTTTTCCCAATCAGACGGCTGCCCTGTGGAATCAGCAAATATCGACCCGTGAGGCTGTCATAAATATCCTGTCGCACTTGCGCCACAACATCCCCGTTCGGGACATTGCTTGTGACACCGGTAAGCAGCGTCGCCTGAATGACAGAACCAGCATTCAATACATAGCCGCCGCCTCCATTCTGCACAGGAGGAGAAGGGGGCGTATAGCTGATATTTTGTACGGTATTGGTACTGTTGACGGCTGCATTTCCGATTGGCTGGATAGCGGCAATCGGCGTGCCGTCTGCGATTGCTTTTGCAATCTGGAAAGCAAGTGCGCTGCCATCGATAAGGGCGCGTTCTTTTGCCGCCTGTTCCGCAGCTTTTTCAGCTGCCTGTGTACGACTTGCCGCATCGGGGTCAATCGTCTGCATAACCGGTGCAGAAGGTGCTGACCCTGCTGGCACGGTTTCCACGCGCACAGGAGTCGACTGCGGTGTAGTATCAATCTGCGGATTCCTCATATCGCTTCCTGCTGCATGATTGTGTCCGTTCGTCTGCTGTTTCCCTTGTGTCTGTGCAATCTCGGAATACTTGGCGGGGAAGGCATCAGCAGGAGTTCCTGCGGTCACGGCTCCCGTTGGACTCGTTTGCTGCTGCGCGTTTCTTTCACCTTCGCTGCTGCCGCTAAACAGTGCGTTGCTCGCTACAGATGCAGCGGCAAAAATAGCCACTGCTCCTACGCCCACCATGATGAGCTTTTTCTTCACGGTTTTGGCGCGTTCTGCCGGGTCTGTATCATCATACGAAACGTCGCCGGCAGAATATGGAGCTTCTTCTACAAAATCCTCTTCATTTGGAAAATCAGATTCTCTATGAAAGAACTTCTGCTTGAGCTTCTGAATATCAAATCCAATCACTTGTGTTTCACCGCCTTATCCTCTTTTGCCGGATCATCTTTTTTGGGCAATATGTCAACGTATTCGCGATCTGAATATTTGAGCCGCGCGTGGTCAAATACACGATCCGCAATGATATACCCATGACGGACACGATAATTCACAAGGGTCAGCTTCCCCTTGTTCTTATCTTCTACCCGATACAGGACAGGCAGATCATACTTGTTGCCCTTGCCCAATTTGATGTACGTCCGTGTTCCATCATCAAAAACTTCGAGAGGAAACAGACCTTCATCCGCACGCTTGCTGCCCTTAAACTCATAATCACGATGTAGAGCCTTATAGACGCTCCGTCCATCAACTTGCTCCGTGAATATTTCGTTGAATACTTCCTGCTCCGGTGTCACATCCACGGAGGGGTATACGTTTTCAGGGTAGTTCCAGCATATAATCGGCGTATAGTCCTCTCGCTCCGACAATAAAAGATGATACGCGCGGCTTTGTGTGTAGATGACAAAATTTGTTGTCACGCCGTCCACAATAGGCTTGATGAAAACGTGCGGCGTGCTTCCGATCACCGCCGTTTCGATCATCCAGCGTGCGGTATCTCCCGCGATAACGCCGCTGATCTCTTCTCCCGCTTTGAGCGTAATGTCTACGACATATCCCTTGCGTGCAAAAACCTCATACACGCCATCGTAGTTATATATATACTCTAAGCGTGATTCCGTATGCCATGCCTCAGCAGTCGTATGTATGGAGGCAGATGCCGTTAGGGGCATGGCTGCGAAAGAGGCTGCACCCACGATCAAAAAGGCATTTTTTACCTTACGCCTCAGTTTCACAATGTCACCCCCTTATTTCCTTTCTTCCATCTCTTTCGTGATTGTCAAATCCTTAATCTTGAGTCCGAGCGGATTGATAAGCAGCTCTTCCTCTTTCTTTGGCGGATCAAGCACAACCGAAAGCAGTGCTGTATAGCTTGTTTTCACACCTGTGGCATTCCCACTCAGTGCAAATTCATCTTCTACCCAGCGTACCTGATACGTTGACGGTGATCCCGGCTGCGCCTGAATGGATCGGATTGTCGGCTGTATTGTTGCTCTGCCAAACTTCGACGCAGGATTATCCGTCTGCAATATGGCGTTTAATTTGTTCGCCGCTTCCTGCGTCAAAAAATGTTGTGCGTGTGCCCAGTTCGTCTTATACTGCACCGGATCAAGCGGTACTGTCCTTGTATCTCGAATGAACTGTACGAGAAACGCACGCACCTCTGCTTCCTGCGGATTGTAATTTGTCGCTTTCAGCTCGCCTCCGGCTTCCACCTGTCCCGTTGCATTATCCACACGAACGACATAGGTCTTAAAGTTCGCCGTTGTCACGACAAATACCATAGCAACAACACATAGGGCAAGCAGTGCCATATAGAGAAGATTTCTCTTTTTGGCAACGTCTTTATCCAATGCAAGATTGTATAAATCCGTCTGGAAGCGTTTTGCGGCACCGCGATCAAATACATCCGTCGCTTTGCCTTTTGGATAAAATCTTTCCTGTTGTTCCATACGTTCTATCACCTCCTTTTCGTGAATTTTATCATATATAAGGTTTTATGTAAACAGATAAATAGTTAATTATAGATATCCTGTGTAGAATTCAATTATTGTCTATAGCACTAAATACAAGAAAAAACAAAGTTGCTTTAGGATAGATATTGCCTTAAAAGAGGTAATATGATATTATGCCGATAACAGAAAAAGGAATGCGCATTTACAGAAATCTCTTTGAGATTTCCATGCGCCACCCTCCGGCTGGACCGGTGCGCCTCCGGCGCAATGCGGCGTCGCCGCATCTCATCATGCTTCAGAAAGCATGATGAGGCACATCCATGCGTGCATGGATGTGCAGATCGCCGCGAGCGGCGATAATACATTTGCTGCGGCAAAGGAGTCAAAATGTCAATTTTCTATTTCGAGAATACGCCGCACGGTACACGCCGTGACGGCTCAAAACTCAATACAAAATTGCATTTTGAGTATATTGCCCGTGAAGGAAAGTTCGAGAAAAGCCGGTCAAGACGGGAAGACCTTGTTTTTCTTGCTTCCGGCAATCTGCCAGAGTGGGCGGAAAACGCCTCTGATTTTTGGGAGCAAGCCGAAACCCACCGACGCAAGAACGGACGTGCATATCGGGAGTTCCGCATCGGCTTACAGGAAGAGCTGACCCTTGAAGAAAACAAAGCCCTGATCGAGCGATTCATAGAGGAGGCGGGAATAAAAAAGAACCACGTATATTCATACGCGATTCATGACAAACCGGCAGCATTCGACAGCCAGCATCGCAACATTCACTGTCATTTGATGTTCAGCGAAAAAGTGTTAGAGGCGGATCGCTCGCTCTCAGAAGATAAGTTTTTCAAAAACTACGCAGAGAACGAAGCGGGTGAACCGACACAGGGCTACCGCACAGAGACGTATTGGGCACGGAAGGAGGCAACGCTTGAACTGCGTGAAAAATGGGCGCAGCTTGTCAACGATAAATTCAAAGAAAAAGGGCTGTCCTGCCGAATCGATCATCGAACGCTGAATGCACAGCGTCATGATCTGATTGAGCAGGGGAAACTAGAGGAAGCGGTGCTGCTCGATCGGACACCGGCACCGCACCTTGGAAACATTTACAAGAACCCTGCCATGATGAAAAAAATTCAGTTCGCGATTGAGGAGGCATACCGCACGGCTGATGATTCAGAAGTCCCCGCCGATGCCACTGACGAACGATCACTAGAAGAAGTAAATATCGCTGTATTCGCCAACGATTTTGCACTGCGCAAAATCGCACGCGAAATACAGCAGGAACGCCTGCGTATTCGCGCCGAGCACGAAAACGCACAGGACGATCACGAGATAGCAGAAATCCTCGATGACCCGTACACGGTGACAGTAGAGGATGTCTATTCATATTGCGCAAAAAAAGAATCCGTATATCGGAAACTTGCAGCGCGTGAACTTGCACAGTATAAACGGATGAAGATGTCCGCTGACAAAAAGATGCAATACGCCTCTGCGGTTGATCGCGTATTTGGCGGTGAATATGGTAAAACAAAGAAAGCCTACGCCGCAGCGGCAAAGAAGCTACAAACGGCTCGTGCACATGCAGATGCCCTCGTACAAAAAAAAGAAAAGTCTACTGCTCTTTTTGATGCGCTGCGTGAAGTAAAGCGTTTGAGCGATGAAAGAACGACGTTAGGAAAGAAACTGGCCGTGCTCAAAACGGAAATGAAGACGGATGCTTTCCGGGAAAAGGTCGATGCCATCGTCCAGCAGAATCAGACAGCACAGCCAACAGATGCAGCCATCGCCGCTATGTATAAAAAACATGTGGCAGCACTCAATGAAGCGGAACGCTATGCAGCGATTCGCAGCCGTCTGGAAAAAGCGGATCGTGCGATGATCCTGTTCGCGGACAAGATGCCGCGCACACTCAATCGATATTCAAAAATAGACGGAGAGACACCGATCGGCAGTTTGAGGTCTAAGACGTTTGACGGAAGAACCTATGTCTTCTTAGGACAGCTGCCGGATGACGGAAAGAAAATCACCATGATTGAAGCCGTCCGCATAAACGATGATATACGGCGCGGCTCTGTCCCGAAATATCAGCTGCTCTTTGATCGTGAGAAGGGGCGGATCATCTCTGCCGCCGAAGCACGCGATACGGACGGAAACGTAGAATACGTCCGCCTCTACCGCACAAAAAATCGACGTGATATACAGCGCACCACAAACAGGAAAAGAGGGGCACGCTCGCCTCGCGTCAGACAGGCAATCAGCCGTCGCGTAAGAATGATCCGTGGGAAGATTTCAGCTCTAGCAGACCGCTTCCTTAGAGAGCATGAACAACAAGGGAAAATCACGGTACACTGGCAGGAGGATCAGACACGCGATAAGGCGATAGCACAAGAAGAAAAAATGTACCAAAATTGGGGCAGGTAGTGTTGACAGAACATGCTTTGTTTATTATAATAAAGAAAATTAAATGTTAGTCGCCGCCAGACAGCGCGACTCATCAAGTGGGTCTGGGTTCAAATGTTAGTCGCCGCCAGACAGTGCGACTCATCAAGTGGGTCTGGGTTCAAATGTGAAGCCCTCGTCTTTTAGGCGGGGGCTTCTTTCATAGGAGCGAGTTATGAATACTGACAGTTTCTATTTTTTGAAAGGGCAATATTTTACCGATTTTCCTGATCCGCGCCTCATGAAAAATCATGAACGCACAGAAACGGGATTGCACGAGCGTCCATGTTTTTTCTGTATGCGCGATAAAAAGGATCAGGATATTCTATGGATGATCCCAATCTCGTCAAAGATTGCTAAGTTCAACAAGATAATGGCGTCTAAGATAGATCGTTATGGCAAATGTGATACAATCGTCATGGGAAAAGTTTTAGGAAACGAAACAGCCTTTCTTCTACAAAATATGTGCCCCGTCACAGACAAATATATCGATCATGAATATACTTCAAACGGAAAACCAATACAGCTTCCAGAAGGATTAAAAAATGAGCTGCATGAAAAAGCTGAACGCGTTTTAGAAACGTATACATTCCGCAGTAAAAAAGTGATATTTCCTGATGTAGAAAAGATAAAGTCGGAGTTGTTGTGCCAGATCGCAAAGGATCGCGCACAAGAAAATACGCAATCAAATGCGGATCAGGTTCGACAGCCTAAAAAACGGCGTCCTGTAATGCGAAAAAAGAATACGAGCAAGGATCAGCAGCGTGATCGTTGATAATCTTCTACACACAACAAAAGGTGTCCACAACGGACACCTTTTGTTGTGCACGGGAGGGCACTTATTATCGCCCCATGCTGCGTGCTTTTCCCTGCTCTTTTTTAGGCGTAAGTGAAACCTTGCGCTTGCGGGGAATGGTTGCTTTCTTCTCGATCGGCGTCTTTGCCGGTTCAGGCTCTTTCTCAGGCGTCTTCTTCGGTGCAAAGTGCCGCTCTTTCCATTCCGCGACGATAGACGCACCGCGATCCTTGCTGATCTCACGCTCCTTTTCAATCATGTGCTCTTTCATATAGTCCGCAGCGCGTTCTGCGTCACGCGCCGCACGGAAGAGTTCATTCGGATCGTCACGCAGCACAGATGCCCATGATTTGAGGTATGCCGCGTGATTGTTCCGGTGATCCTCATTGAAATTTATCCCGTATTCCTGATGAATGAACAGCGACGCAAGTTCTGCACGCAATTCTTCCCGCGCGTAAGACTTGCTGCCGAACGTGCCCCCCGCTGTCAAAGTAGAGCGATCCAGACGGGATTCATGCCCTGTGCTGTGCGCGATCTCGTGGGCTACCGTCGCATAAAAAGCGTCTGTAGTCTTGAAGCCCTCTTTCGGTGTCACATGAATCTCATCTGTCATGGGCTGATAGAAGTTTTGCCCCGCCTGATCGAAGTGAATTTTCGCTTCGCTGTTTGCGATCATGCGCTCCATCTTCTCATTCAACACCTCTGGTTCTCTCGGAGCTTTCTGCAAAGGGGGAATCCCCTCCATTTGCTCCGCATTGAATACCACATAGGACTTGATGATCGGCTGCGGCAGTCGTTCCTTTTTGACGGACATACGACCGTCAGCATCGACCTCATACACAGGTTCTTTTTTCCCCGTTTTGGGGTTCTTCTCCCAAACCTCACGTTCAAACTGATAATACTCGATATGAGTGCCTTTCTCGCCCTTCTTGATCCGTCCGCCCATCTCCTGCACCTGCTTGAACGTACCCCAACGGGGATCTGTATATCCATGCTGCATCGCAACGAAGGAAAGGCGAAGATTGTTGCCACCGCGATAGTAGCTTGGACGACCGCTGCGCTGCATGATGTTACGCGGGCGTCCACTCACGGTAAGACCGGATTCCCAAAACAGCGGCTTTCCGGCCTCGATATCGGCAGCAATCTTTTCGACGACTTCCTTGCGATCCTCCATGATCTTATCCATGCTCATTTTTTCGTCACCTCCTCGTCATTCTCTGCCTGCAGTTCGCTCTCCTCTTCCGGGAGCAAAACATCTTCCTCGGGCACAATCCCGTATTTCTCGATAACGATCTGCGCCTGTGCGTCCTTGTCCTTTAACATGTCCATTCCTCCTGTCGTAACCAGTTCTGCCCGCACAGCATCTGCATCGGCACGCATGGAGAACACAGCACCGTTGTTATACCAGACGTAACCGTTCTCATGCACCGCACAGCTCTCAGCGGAAAATACACTTCTGCCATCTTCGATTAGCTCCAAACGCATCAGCATCCCTCCTCTCTACGTCCCAGTCCCTTTGACACGCTGCTTCCACGCTTGAACAAGGTCTGTTCCGTGTAAGCCCTCGCATCCTGGAACAGTAACAGGTTCATAAGCCTCTTTCTCTGTCGCGATCATAGCCTCAATCCGCGCCTTTTGCGCGGCAATCGCTTCTTGTCGTCGTCGCTTTTCTTTTGCGGCAATTTCTTCCGCAACGCCTTTCCCGTCCACATAGTCCTGTTCAAGCGCACGACGCAGCCACCCGCCCGGATTCTTCACCTTGCCCTCGACCACGAGCCGCCGCAGGTAACGGCACTTGTCCCAAATGGTCATGCAGCCGTATTCCCGGAGAAAGCCCCGTGCGGTATTCTCTGCAATGCCAAATTCGCCGAGAACGGTGATTACTTCGTCCTCTGCCACACTGCGCTCGCTATCGAAAAGCCTCGCAGAAGAACTTTGTCTTCCTGAAAAGGACACTATGGATTCTTCCGGAGCAGCCCCCATTTCCTCTCTGATCTCATCTAGGACTTTCTGACGTGTCGCGTCTCTCTCTGAAGGTTCTTCTTCCCTAGAGTGAATACCAACACATCCTTCTTCAGCTTTACTTGAGTTGCTTGTTGTTGTTGATGTTGTTGTTTTATTATCATGATGATTAAGAACAACAACACCATTGGTAGTATTAACACTTGTATTATTAGTGTCCGCTTTCACGGTGTCCCATGAAATAGGACGCGTGGATTCTGCGGCCTTTTCGCCGTGTCCTATCTCATGGGACACGGTTTCTTCAATCGATCTGTCCGGAGCACTTTCTTCCGGCAGCTCAACTTTTTCTGCCCGCAATTCCAAAACATGCTGTGGATCAAGATTGATCTCGTATGTGTTCCGGAAAAATTTCTGATTGCCGCTGCGTGATTGGATCACCGTAATATATCCATAGTCCACGAGCTGCTTCATATATTTCGCATAGGTGTTCTTGTTGATCTGCAAGTCGTAGCAGATTTTATCCCTGCCGGGAAATGCGCCGTTCCCAAACGTGCACACATAGGAGTAAATCGCCTTTGCGATCACATGCAACTCTCGATCCTGCATGACGTATTTTCCGACCATCCCATAGCCGCGAGCAAGTATGCTTTTGGGATATTGACGAATATGTTCTTCGGGGGCTTGTGATTGTTCCATCGCTGACCTCCTAAATCCGTTGCTTCGGTTGATTGTTCCAGCAATACTGTATCGCCCTGCACGCCATATCCAGCGCAGCCACATCATCCCACGCTTCAAACTGCTGCTTTATATCGTCGAGCTTATGAATTGCACGGAACGGGGACATGACATAAGGCTCCCACGGAAGCGGAGCATAGTCGACCTCATCCGTCGGGGCGTAGATGATTTCCTTATCCAGTTTTCGAGCGACTTCCAGTTCTTCTAGTACGCCTTTGCTGTTCGCCCAGCAAGGCAGCACATAAACAACGTCTGCACATTGCAGCATTTCTTTTGTAATACGAAGATAATCCGCCCATTTCAGCCCGGAGGGAAGCACAGCCGGATTGATAACTGTAGCACCTTGCTCCTGCAAATTCTTCTCTGCGCTCGTGAATTGCTCTTTATAGTCCGTAACGCCGGTGATTGCACCGGCGATAAAGACGATTTTCCCTTCAAGATTCATAACTCACTCACCTTCCCTATAAGTGTTTCAGTGTAACGTATGAACGTGAATACATAAGGGCTTATAAATGGCATGACAATAGCCCAAAAAGTAATAATTATCACCCGTGCCAATAGACGATAATCGCCTACCTCCATGCTTTTGTTATAAATTTGAATCAACAACCCCAGAAATATGGTAATGATTCCCATCGCGTAGATTAGGGCTTCTTTCTCATCATCTGCTCGATAAACGCCCACAGATAACCCGGTAACTGCAATAATCAGTAAAATGTCCTCTGTTTTCATTAGTGTTCCTCCTTTAATCTGGAATGCAAGTATAATCCCTCAAATCATCCAATCATCCAGTGAGCACAGGGCGTTTTGTGCCATTGTGAGTGCAATAACTTCTCTGTGGCGATCCTTTTTCCCAAGTTCAATTTTCAGTTTTACAAGGATTTCAGACGCTTCCTCATTCGTCATGTGGTCGCTACTCGAAATCGTAGAATTAAGCGGAGGCGGGACGGTTTCAGTAGAATCCTTGTCCTGTTTCTCTGCGATCGGCAACCGCTCCTGTCCTTCCACTTCTTCAAGAATTGTTTCAACAGGCTGCTCCTGCGGTCGTTTCTGATCCTTAATCGCCTGAACGGTCGGGCGCATCCCTTCCTCATCGATTACGGCAAGAGCGTCATCCTGTGCATCTGCAGACAGGCTTGACAATTCGGCAGCGGCGGTCGCTGTCATACGTCCATCCTCGACGGCCTCTTTTGCCGCATCGGATAACTTACCAATAGATTCTTTGCGCTGCAGCGTCGTTTCGGATATGCCCAAGACACTTGCAAAAAATGTCCGGAATTTCCCTGTGACCTCCCCTGACGCTTTCTGTTGGTCGTAGATTTTCCGAATGATCGGCTTGATGTATAAAATCTCTGCCGCTTCTTCAGTGGGGGAAAGATTGCGCCGTGATCCCTTGTTTGGAAACACAATGTTCAGTATTTCCATCTCGTGTAACGAAATGACACCTTCCAGCGGGTTCACAACTTCCCGAACGATCGTCGGCACGCGCGGATCATCCGTCGTTCCATGCTCAAGGCGATAGAGCTGTGCAAGGCGACGTCGATGCCCGCTGAGAATCATGAACTTTCCTTCTTCATCCGGATGGGGCTTCACAATCAGCGGCTCGATCCGCTGCGTAAGATCGATCATTGCAGCAAGTTCCTCGATGTTATCTGTACTGTAGAACGCATTTTTTGGATTCGGCACAAGATCATGCACGTCCCGCAGAATGATTTCTTCGACAGGGTGTCCATTATGGACACCCTGCCTGATCGGCTGTGAGTTCTTATTGAGGAGCTTTGCAATAAGCCCCGGATTCTGCTTTTTCATCAGGCTTCCTCCTCCATCTCAAGGAGTTCTTTCAGGAATCGAACAAGGTCAAGCGCAAAGCCGCATGTTGGCGAATATTCATAGATACTCCTGTGTTCCTCTGCCGATGCTTCCGGCTTATCCTTCGTATAGCGGATGCGTGTTGTAAACAACGGAATATCCTTGCGCATTTTTGCAAGAACACGAAAGCCGTGCGGCGTGGGGGAAAACTTATTGAGAAGACATCCACGAAAATGCAGCGCGGGATTGTAGTCTGCTTTGATTGCTTCAATGTACGTAATCATCTGTTCGACGCCACGAATACCGTACAGATCGGGCGTTGTCACAATGATTACGTCATCGCTGGCCGTCAATGCGTTGATAACAGATGCGTTAATCGTCGGGGGATTATCGATCAGACAAATATCATATTCGCCATCGATGCTGCGCAGCGCATTTCCAAGAATGGACTGCTGCACGATGTTCTCGTCCTTGATAACCGTCACATTGGCGTCAAGCAACCGCTCATCACTGGGGAGAAGATCGATTGTCGGATACCTGGTCGATGCGATTGCAGCACGGATCGGCAGTGCGCCGGTCAAGACATCTGCAATCGTCCGCTCCGGATGCACGTCAAAAAACTGCGTCGCGTTGCCTTGATCGTCGTTATCGACAACCAAGACGCGCAGATCGCAGCTCTCCGCAAGAGCATAGGCAAGATTGACCGTAATTGTCGTTTTTCCTACGCCGCCCTTTTTGTTGATGAGGGATATGGTTTTCATAAAAATCAGTCCTTTCGCTATTGTTCCTATTGCGAAAGTCTGCTATACTCAGATGAGCGATGATCTGTTTCGTGCAGACTTTCATCAAAATGCTGTCAGTGTCCGCTGGCAGCATTTTTCTTTTGGGGCTGAACGGGATTCTGTTCTGTGTTCCTCTAGCATATCAGAGAAACAACACCAAAAAATCCTATGATTTTTCACTTTAGCTGATCTCCCCATATATCAAGCACATCTGTGCCGAGGCATTCAGCTATTTTCATAGCAACCAATGTTGACGGAATCTCCGGCTCTACATCATCCTCATATTTGACATACAGATGAAATGGAATGCCGATCGATTCTATGACCTCTCGCTGTGACAGTTTCTTTCGTGCCCGAATCTGCCGCAGACGGTTTCCAATACGACGCTGGAAAGAAGCAAGAAAAGGACTCTCCTCTACAAACGTCTTCCCGCAATCGTGGCAACGATAGCGTCGCCGATTGTAAACGTATCTCTTAGTTGCCCCCGGGATTCCACGCAATACTTGTGGACGGTACTGATGCACACCGATATGGGCTGAACTGCAAAAAGGGCAGGTGATATGCCCCGGATGCGGCAGATGAAAATGTACCTCTCCATCCGTCATGCTCTCCACACAATCATCAGGGAGTCTATCAACATAGTTGACAAACTCCGTGGGCTTTATCATATTCTCACCTCTTTCCGGGCAAAAAAATAAATGCTGCGAAGATACAATTTGTATCTCCACAACATTTATTATAGAGCCTAAAATTGAGGCTTGACCATATGTGACCGTCGTAGAATTATCACCATATGGAGGAGATGTACAGATGATTTTAAACTTCTCATTTAGTTTATATTGCATAACTTCACAACAATCACCATAAATAATTTTCACTCTGTTTTTTTCTTCATAATTTAATAAGCTAGCATTTTCTTTAACTTCACCAATAAAAAACTCAATACAATCATCCTGTATAAGATTTATTTTTTCTTCAGGTAAAATATGCAATTTAAAAGTACTTGTTCTATCATTACTAAATTTAAATATTGTTTCCGATAAACAAATCCAAAAAAACTTTCTAATACTTACATCTTCCTCAGCAATGATACATTGTCTAATTATACTCAATGACTGAATTATGTCTTTTCTAAACCACTTTTCTATGTTATAAAAGTAGTGCTCTTTAAAATTTTGCTCTTGATTTAAATTATTTTCTATTCTATCAATCGCAGATAACATCTTATCACGATCATATATATTCGTTTTTACATATGATAATAAAGTTGCATAAGGATTGATATCTATGCCTGTTGAATCAATCCCTAAATCTTGTGCAATTACTAAAGTAGTTCCTGAACCACAAAATGGGTCTAATAATTTAATGTTATTATCTCTAATTTGTTTTACAATTATATTTAATAACTCATATTGCATATCTGGAACCATTGTGGCAGGATACTTTCCTATGCTATGTATCCCTGTTTTAGTTTTCCCTTTAAAATCCCAATATCCTTTCGGGTATTTATTTAATTCTCCAATAATATCTTGTTGCATAATAAACCCCTACTTCCATCTACAATCTATTAAAATAATAGTTATAGGAGGCATGCCTATAATTTGGATATCAAATTTTAAACTTGATTCTACCTTAGTCGAAGCATTATGAATTCTAAAACTAGACTACCAACCACCATCAAGACATACTTCTCTAACTATGTTTTCACTATATAGTTTATATTCTAAACTTACGATTCGTATTAGAAGTGTTGATGTTGACAATTTAATACTTCTTAATATTTCTCTTATTTAGCCTTCAAATCCTTCCTGCAACCTACATAAAAAACTTTTTTCTGTCACCATAGTTACTTGCATTTTATAACAGACCGATTTCCATTCATGCTAATGTTCATACAGACCTTAAACTTAAATGGATTCGTGATTTACATCGCAGAAATCCTCACATCTCCATAGGCGAAATGTACGGAAAGCTTCGTTCACAAAAGAGTTAATCAAGGCATCCCGGTTCTCTTTACAGGATATACAGGAATACAGGTTTTTCTTCATTAGTTATCTTTATTCTTACGGAAACCAATCTATTTATACTAAACGACCTTTTTCTTTTTGGTAAAGCAGGTCTCACATCATTGACTAAGACACAACTTTCGCCGTCACTCCAGCTCGATCGTCGCGGGGGGTTTTCCAGTGCAGTCGTAGAGGACGCGGTTGATGCCTTTGATTTCGTTGACGATACGGCTGGCGGCTTTTTGGAGGACGTCCCATGGGAGGCGGGCGCTTTCGGCGGTCATGAAATCGCTGGTTTCTACGGCGCGCAGGACGACGGCGTAGTCGTAGGTGCGGCCGTCGCCCATGACACCGACGGAGCGCATGTTAGTGAGGGCCGCGAAGTATTGGCCAAGATTCTTGGCAACGCCTGCTTTATCGATCTCTTCCCGGTAGATAGCGTCGGCTTCCTGTACGAGTTTGACCTTTTCCGCTGTAACCTCGCCGATAATGCGGATGCCTAGCCCCGGACCGGGGAAGGGCTGGCGTTGGACAAGGCGTTCGGGAATGCCAAGCTGACGCCCCACTTCGCGAACTTCATCCTTAAAAAGAAGCCGCAGGGGCTCAACGATTTCCTTGAAATCAACATGATCCGGCAAGCCGCCGACGTTGTGGTGCGACTTGATGACGGCGGATTTCCCCAGGCCGCTTTCAATGACGTCGGGATAGATGGTACCTTGCACGAGGAAATCGACCTGCCCGATCTTTTTCGCTTCCGCTTCAAAGACGCGGATAAATTCTTCACCGATGATTTTGCGTTTCTGCTCGGGATCGATAACGCCTTTCAGCCGGTTATAAAAGGCTTCGTGGGCGTCGACACGAATAAAATTCAGATCGTAAGGCCCTTCGGGACCAAAGACCGCCTCCACTTCGTTGCTTTCATTTTTCCGCAAAAGCCCGTGGTCAACGAAAACGCAGGTGAGCTGGCGCCCGATCGCCTTGGAGAGCAGCACCGCCGCCACCGAGGAATCGACGCCGCCCGAAAGGGCGCAAAGCGCCCGCCCCATGCCAAGCTCCTTTTTCAGCTCGGCGACCGTCTGATCGACGAAGGAGCCCATTCCCCAATCTCCCGTGCAGCCGCAGATTTCGCGCACAAAATTCCCGATCATCGTCTTTCCTTCGGTGGTGTGCAGCACTTCGGGATGGAACTGGACGGCGTACAGCCCCCGGGCGCTGTCCTCCATGCCCGCTACCGGACAGTCCGGAGTCGTCGCCGTCACCCGAAAGCCCGGCGGCGGCTCGGCAATGTAGTCTGTATGGCTCATCCAGCAGGTCGTTTTCGCGGACACCCCGGCAAAAAGCCGTGAATCCGGCACGGTGATCGTCAGCTCGGTCTTACCGTATTCGCTGGTCCTCGAGGCCGCGACCCGACCGCCCAGTTCCTGCGCCATAAGCTGACTGCCATAGCAGATCCCAAGCACGGGAACGCCAAGGGCGAAAAGCTCCTTCTCTACCGATAACGCCCCTTCGCTGTATACGCTCTCCGGCCCGCCGGTCAAAATAACGCCGCGGGGATGGAGCGCCTTGATCGCGTCCAGGCCGAGCGAATACGGACGTACTTCCGAATACACGTTGCACTCCCGCACCCGCCGGGCAATCAGTTGATTGTATTGACCGCCAAAATCAAGCACCAGCACCATTTCATTCTTCAAATTCCGACGCCTCCTCTTGTTCCCAATCCGGATGTTCCGAAAAAAATGCGGCCACCGCCGCCTCGCAGGTCGTATAAGAAAAGCCGCGGCGATAGAGAAAAACTTTCAGCTTTTCCCGCGGCGCCGCGGCATGAAATTTCTGCGCTAAGCATTTGCAGGCGGCTCTTTCCTCCCGTGCCGCCGTATCTTCCGGCACCGCAGCGCGCACTAATGCCGCGGAGAAGCCGCGCTGTATGAGCTTTTGCCCGATCTGCCGCAGGCTCATCGCGCTTTCTTTATAAAAATGCTGAAATTCACGGTTGCAAGCGGCCTCGTCATCAAGATATCGCTTCTCTTTTAACCGATCGAGCGCCGTCGTGATCTCGTCCGCCGCATACCCGCGGCGGACGAGCTTCTCCCGGAGCTTCGCTTCACTGTGCTCTTGGCGCGCCAGAAGCTCAACCGCCTTATGAAGCGCCGGCGGTTTAGGCCTTGTCTTTCTCATTCTTTACCGGCTCCGCCTTGCCTGCCGCCGCCTTTTCCGCTTTGGCAGTGGCCGCTGCCAGTTTCGCGTCAGCCTTTTTTTCTTCCTCCGCCTGTTTTTCCTTGAGCCGCTCGAGAATCTTTACCGACACCTCTTCATACATTGCCGGCTGCTGGCGAAGGAGCTCTTTGACCGTCTCCCGCCCCTGCCCAAGGCGATTGCCATTGTACGAGTACCATGAGCCGCTCTTGTTCATGATATCAAGATCTGCCGCCATATCAATGACACACCCCTCGCGGGAAACGCCTTCGCCGTACATAATATCGAACTCGCACATTTTAAAGGGCGGCGCGACTTTGTTTTTGACGATCCTGACCTTCGTATGATTGCCAATGCTTTCCGTTCCCTGCTTTAACGCCTCGCCCTTGCGCACGTCGATACGAATCGTCGAGTAGAATTTCAGCGCCCGACCGCCCGTCGTGACCTCGGGGCTGCCGTAAGTGACGCCGACCTTCTCGCGAATCTGGTTAATAAATACGGTAACGGCGCGGGATTTACTGATAAAGCCGGTGAGTTTCCGCATCGCCTGGCTCATGAGCCGCGCCTGCAAGCCAACATGAGACGCGCCCATATCGCCCTCGATCTCTTCCTTCGGCACCAGCGCCGCCACGGAATCGACGACGATGATATCGATCGCGCCGCTCCTCACCAGCGCTTCAACGATCTCCAGCGCCTGCTCGCCGTTATCCGGCTGGGAAATCAAAAGATTTTCCGTATCGACGCCCAGCTTCTTCGCGTAAACCGGATCGAGCGCATGCTCCGCGTCGATGAAGGCCGCCAGCCCGCCGCGTCGCTGCGCCTCTGCGATCATGTGCAGCGTCACCGTCGTTTTGCCGGAAGATTCCGGTCCGTATACCTCGATAATCCGGCCGCGCGGCAACCCGCCGACGCCCAGAGCCACGTCGAGCGGCAGAATCCCCGTGGGAATGACCTCCACGTTCATATTTGCCGTCGCCTCTCCCAAACGCATGATCGAGCCTTTGCCGAAATCTTTCTCAATCTGCTTTAGTGCGTTTTCCAATGCTTCCTTTTTATCCATCTGGCACTCTCCTTATCGCGGAGTTTCCTCCCATCAATATCCTTATTCTAGCGCATTTTTCCGCCCTTGTATAGAGGCAGTCGCCCTCACGAATAACGCAATATTCCTCCCGCCATTTCGCGTGAAAAGAGCCGTACGCTTACCGCGTCTCTGCCCACTACCGAAGCAACCAGTCCCGCAGGCCCTCGATATCATAGGCGAAGCTCCATTTATACATATGGTTCCCGCCGCGAAAGACCGAATAATTGATCGCCGCGCCCTACCGTTCCTTCGCTTTGATGTCCGCCTCAATCTCACGCGCGGGAGCCTTGCTGTCCCAGAAGGGATCGTTCCTCGCTACCTTGGCGCCAAGCTTCTCCCAGCGCGCCGTCGCCGCGTTCATCCTTGGAAACGCTTTCGTTTCGCCTTCACAGACAACGATCCAGAGGTTTTATCCTTCAGCGCCGCCATCGCCATTTTCTTCATAGCCCGCGCCTCCTTATTTTCTCCTATCATTGCAGCACTTTGTTTAATAATGTCTGATAACTGTCCACATGGTCATACGTCACGAGCCCATTTGAAAGTTTCGCAAACAATTTTTTGGCGCAATCGATTTTCGCTTTCTCGATAGGGCGCAGGTCAAGAGACGAGAGCGAGCCCTTCGTCTCCGCCACGAAGTAGATGTGTTTTACTGTTCTTAATCTCGTAAGGCGTGTGGAGATATGCAATATCTATTCATCGCGGACGCCTGTCAAAGCCAAAGGGCATGAGGTTCACATGGCGAACCTCGCTCTCCATGTCTGTTTGCAGGCGCAGGAACGCATCGGAAGTCATGTCTAATTTTTCCGATTGATTCGGGTCAAAGACGCCGATGGTATTGTAATATACCTCGATTGCTCCCGGATCCGAAGGGTTTTCCGCCGTAAAATAGAACGACTCACAGGAAAGCTGACGCCCATCGGTCGAGAGGGTGTATTCGCCAAAGCAAGAACTCATCGCCCCATTGGATCCTTCCTGAAGGAGGCGCCCTCCCTCCATTAAGAGAAAATGATTCCTCGCCCAGCCCTCCAAGACGCAAACGGGGCTCGCTTTAGGCGGCGTATACACCGCGAGGATGGTAGTGCCGAAACTTGCCGCCCCCGCCCCCTCATCAATCAACCCGACCAACAACTCAGGGACACCGTCGCCCGTGATGTCTCTGACGGCATAGCCCACTTGGTATAAAGCTGCTCTCGAGCCAAGGAGGGACACAACTTCCCGGACGCCGAGCGCCCCGCCGCATTCTTCCACGAAGGCACTGTCCCCGCCGGACAGGATGTCATAAAAACCGGACAAGAGTCCGCCATAGAGGGGCGCACCCTCCGACGGTTCCCGTTCGCCTACCACGGGACCATAGCCCTCGACGCGCACTTCTTCCACATAACAGGATCCATCACGACCGCTCAGCCCCACGGCAAAATATCGCCTTTTCCCATCAGAGGTCAGATAGGAGAAGCCGAGACTGGGGGTGTCTCCGTAAAAGGCGGCATTCACCGGCAACGGATGCGCCGGAGTAAGCGTATTCATGAAGAATTGCTTTTTGACCCAAAATACGCCCATTTGCGCCGCGTCGTCCCAACCTGTCATTTCCATATCCAAAAGCAGAAAGTGGGGGAGTTCTTCCTGCGCCACAAACAATAAAGGCGACACAATGGCCTCTGGGTCAACCGTTATCGTCTGTGTCACCAGCCATGAAGGATCCGGCGTCACCATATCTCGCCACAGGATCCGCACCGGCGGCTCGCTTCCCGAAGCATGTCCGATCCCATAGGGAAAGAGCAGCCAGGTAACGAAAACACCTAAAAATCCGATGATGCAAAAATTGTTTCGCATAGTATCACCTCTCCTTTTCGTTGTCAGGCGAATATTTATTTTCTCCCCAGTATATATTCTCACTAATTATATCATAATAATTAGCTGTTGCTGTCCGTCGATAAAATTTCCTCGCGAATCTCTGCGCGAATTCTTTCCTCAATGTGTAACACATGTTTGACAAACCCGCAACAATCCTTCGGCGGGCTTGAGTGTCCGCTCGGTTGCCGCAACCTATGGATCGTGCTATAATGAGCGGACGTTTTCCCTTGGGAGGTTACTCATGCCGAAAGAAAATACGACTATCCCGGAGAGCGCCGCGGATTTTGCGGCAGTACTCTCGGGGATTTCTAAGCCGCTTTTGCTTTGGTTTCACAGGACGAAGCGCTGTCTGCCGTGGCGTGATGATCCGCGGCCTTATTATGTCTGGGTGTCGGAAATTATGCTCCAGCAGACGCGGGTTACGGCGGTATTACCATATTTCGCCCGCTTTATTAAGGCATTGCCTGATGTTTCAGCGCTGACCGCGGTTTCCGACGACGCTCTCTTAAAGCTTTGGGAGGGCCTTGGCTATTACAGCCGCGCCCGCAATCTGAAAAAAGCGGCGCAAATCATCGTCCGCGAGCACGGCGGCGAGGTACCGCGGGATTTCGCGACGCTTTTGACGCTTCCCGGCATCGGCCGCTACACCGCCGGAGCCATCAGCTCCATCGCCGGGGGCGAGCACCGCCCGGCGGTGGACGGAAACGTCCTGCGTGTCGTCACCCGCCTTGTTGCCAGTTCGTTGGATATTATGAAGGAAAGTACCCGCCGCCTTGTCGAGGAAGCGCTTTTGCCGCTCCTTCCTTCGGATCCCGGATCCTTCAATCAGGCGATGATGGAGCTGGGAGCGCTCGTCTGCCTGCCGCGCGGCGCTGCCCGTTGCGACGCATGCCCCCTCACGTCCTTCTGCCGTGCGCACGCCTCGGGGAACCCCGCCGCATTTCCTGTTAAAGCGCCAAAGAAAGCGCGCCGCATCGAGCCACGCACGGTGCTGTGGATCGAGCGAGGCGGGCGAGTCGCTATCACCCAGCGCCCCGGGAGGGGGCTTCTTGCCGGGCTGTGGGAACTGCCGAATTTCTTAGGGACGCTCACCCGTGCGGACGTAAAAAACCTCGCCCGCGAAGCTGGCTGGCGTATCGATTCGCTAAAGGCGCTCCCTCCGGCGCGCCATATTTTTTCGCATATTGAATGGGAGCTGACAGGATGGCAGCTTACGCTTGCCGACGGCCGGGTCGCGGAACGGCAGGCGTTCTATTTCGGCGTGCCGCCCGACGCGTATAAAACAAAATCACCGGCGAAGGGAGATATAAAGCCGCCGGTACAGTACGTGGATCCGCGACTGCCACCCTTTCTCTGGGCAACGCCGGATGAATTGCTGACACGATACAGCGTCCCTGCCGCCTTTCATTATTATTTTCCTATGAATCAAGTCCGCCCCGAAAAGCCACGTCGGTAAGTTTTTGAATGGATACTGCGTCTTCCCAAAACAAGACATTGCCCTCGCTTTTCAAAATCGCTTACCATGATTTTCCCGTGTAACATTAGCTTTCTCCTCTTTCATTCTCCTAAAACCATTCCGCCCGCAAAGGATAATTTATCCGTTTTCTTTGTAGCGAAATAAAAAATATTTTTTCTGGGCTTTTCCTCAAAAATCCTGTATAATAAGACGTACCTTATTTTTATTTAGAGGAGTTTCGCCATGAATATTCATCAGCTAAACTATTTTCTCGATCTGGCGAGCACGCTAAGCTTTACACAGACAGCGCGCAACTTTTCCGTGTCACAGACGGCCATTACCCAGCAGATAAAATCGCTGGAAGAAAAACTGGGCGTGCAGCTTTTTGAGCGCACGAAGCGCCGCGTGGAGCTGACCCCGGCGGGACACGTCTTTGTCGGCGAAGCGCGCAGTATCATCGCCAAAATCGAGTCCTCCATCGCCAAGACGCGGGCGGCATCCTCAGGGTTCAGCGGCACGCTGTCGCTGGCGTTTATCGCCGGCTTCGGACAGACGCCGTTCCCCCAATTTCTCCATACGTTCCAGCACCAGTACCCCAATATCGATCTGAAAATTTCCAACGATTCCATCTCCGGCATGTATAACGGTCTACGTTCCGGCATTTATGACATCGTGTTTAATCTGGCCTTTGATCTGGATAAGCAGTCCCTTCCCTCCGAAACGTTCCTTGAGCTGGAGACGTATCCTCTGTATATCGTTATTCCCCCCGACCATCCGTTGGCTGGCGCGCCGTCGCTTACCTGGGGACAAATAAAAAACGAAACTTTCGTGCATTACGATCTCATCGATTCCTTGAACCTGACTAATATGCCGGGGCTTAAAGATCCTCTTAAATCCGGACAATTCAAATCGGTACAGCGCCAAAATAATTTTGAAACGATCCTGCTCCTCGTCAGTATCGGCATGGGTATCACGCTGTTGCCGGAGTTTTTCCGCAATCTCATCACCAACACTATGAATCTCGTATTCATTCCCTTGGCAGGAGAGAAAAATCATGTCTCCATCATCGCTAACTGGAGCCCCGGCGACACGAACCCATCGCGCCAAAAGATGGTCGCGGCGCTAAAGGAGTTTTGCCAAAATCACTGATCGAACGAAATTTTTCCTATAGCAAAGAGAACGCCGGGCGCGCTATCAGCACCCGGCGTTCTCTTTGCGTGTCATTATTAGCTGCCCGTTTTGCGGGGGCTTTTGCCCGTGCTCTTTCCTTTCGTGCAGCAATTTCCCCGCCCGCGTAATTTTCTAAGCGAACTGGCTGTTATAAAGCTCCGCGTAAGCGCCGCCCGCTCTAAGCAGCGTACGATGATCGCCCTGCTCGACAATCGTACCGTCTTGCATGACCAAAATGAGATCCGCATCGACAATCGTTGACAGTCGATGGGCGATGACGAAACTGGTGCGATCCTTCATCAGCGCTTTCATGGCCGTGCCGATCTCCATCTCGGTGCGGGTATCGACCGACGATGTGGCTTCGTCGAGGATCAAAATGGCGGGATCACAAAGGAATACACGGGCGATCGTCAGCAGCTGACGCTGCCCGACGGAGATATTCTCGGCGTCATTAGCCAAAACCGTATCGTAGCCCTGCGGCAGCGTGCGAATGAAGAAGTCCGCCCGCGCCGCTCTTGCCGCCGCCACGATCTCCGCCCGGCTGGCGTCAGGCTTTCCGTAGGCGATATTCGCGGCGACGGAGCCGGAAAAAAGCCATGTATCCTGGAGTACCATACCGAAAGCGCGCCGCAGGTCAGTGCGGGCCAGAGCGGCGGTATCGACGCCATCAAGGCAGATCTGTCCGCCCTCCACGTCGTAAAAGCGCATGAGGAGATTGACCATCGTCGTCTTGCCCGCGCCGGTAGTGCCGACGATAGCGATCTTCTGCCCCGCCCGCGCCGTGAAAGAAACGTCCTTCATGAGGATGCGGTCCGGCGTGTAGCCAAACCGCACCCCGGAAAAACTAACCCTTCCCCGCACTTTGGGAAGCGTCGCGGGATGCTCCGCTTCCGGCGTCATTTCCGGCTCATCCAAAAGGTTGTAAACCCGCTCCACCGCGGCCAGCGCCGCCTGCAACGCATTGATCATGTAGGATAGTTCAGTGATTGGCTCGCCCACCTGATTCACATACTGGAAAAACGCCTGAAACACGCCGGGCGTCATCGTGCCATAAAGCAGCATTCGCCCGCCCAGGACGGCGATAGCCGCCATCCCGCCGCGATTGACAAGACGGATTCCCGGATTGATGGCGCTCATAAAAAAGTCCGTCTTTTCTGCGGCGCGCGCCAGCCGCTCCGCTGCCTGATGAACGCGCGCCGCGCTTTTTTCTTCGTAATTAAAGGATTTGATGATCATGCGCCCGCTGTACGCTTCCTCAACAAGCGCGTTGAGCTCGCCTACCGCCTGTTGCCGCGCGGACGCCAAACGAAGCGTGCGCCGGGCGGCAGTACGCGTCAAAAGCAGCGATATCCCGGCGAAAAACAAGAATACCAAGGTCAATGTGACACTGAAATACAGCATGACGGCGATAGAGCCAAGGATCGTCCCCACCGCCACGAAGAGGCGAAGCATTCCCGTCTGCAAGGCGTCGGACATTCTTTCCAGATCATTTGTGACCCGGCTCATGATCTCGCCCACCGGATGGCGGTCGAAAAAGGCCAGCGGCAAGCGATGGAGCTTAGCCGCCACTTCTCCGCGCAGCTCCAAGCTCAAACGCTCAGCAAAGCTCGCCATTAAGAAATTTTGCAGAATGTAAAATACCCCGGCGAAAAGAAGCAGAAGAGCGAGGAAGAAAATCTGCTGCCCGCCCACTTCCCAAGTAATCGAAAAACTCTCGCCTGCCGCCCGCAATTCTTTGATTCGTTTCCAGAGGAGATCGACAACCCCCGCGCTGTAAAAGGGCACAAGAATATTCAGGGTGCTGTACGCCGCCACTGACAAAAAGACGATGACGAGCCGCAGGCGCTGCTTTCTCATGGAGCCAAGGAACCGGGCTATTGTTTTTCTCGTATTGCGCGCCGCTAAGGCGCTCGGCGAAGCGCCTTCCTCATTCATTCAGTGCACCGCCTTTCTTCTGCGACATGGCAATATCCCGGTAGATGGAGCAATTTTGCAGGAGCTCTTCATGCCCTCCCATTCCGACAATCCTACCCTCGTTCAGGACGAGGATCGAGTCCGCCTTTTGTATCGTACTGACCCGCTGGGTGATAATCAGGACGGCGGCCGATCGCAGCTCCTTTTTCAACGCCTGGCGCAGCGCCGCATCCGTCTTAAAATCAAGCGCCGAAAAACTGTCGTCGAAAACAAAAAGATCGGCCTTCTTCATGAGCGCCCGGGCAATCGCCAACCGCTGACGCTGCCCGCCGGAAAAATTCGTGCCGCCTTGCGCCACTTGGGTAAGAAGCCCTTTAGGCAAAGTAAAAACAAAATCCGCCTGCGCGACCTGAAGAGCGCGGCGTATTTCCTCTTCGGACGCCTCCGAAGCCGCGTAGCGCAGATTATCGGCGATTGTCCCGGAGAAAAGCCACGCTTTCTGCGGCACATAGGCAATACGCGACCGCAGCGTTTCCTGCCGAAATTCCCGAATATCCTGCCCGTAAAGACGGATCGCTCCATCTGTCACGTCGTGCTCACGCAGGAGAAGACGGGCGACCGTAGATTTTCCGCTTCCCGTACCGCCGATGATAGCAGCCGTTTCTCCCCGCCGGCAGGCGAACGTCAGATGGGACAGCGTTTCCTCGTCCGCATCGGCAAAGCGAAAGGATACGTCATCAAGCGCCATCACCGGCGCCATTGGGTCGCCGGCAAACGATTTTTCTCCGTCGACGATTTCCGGCTCCTGATGAAGCACCGCAAATACCCGGCGCAGGGAGGCCAAAGCGCGGGGCAGCATCAGGATCGTCATCTGCGCCATCATCACATAAAAGAGAATCCAGATCGCGTACTCCGTCACCGCCATAATATCGCCGATCGCCATCTCCCTCGCGCCAATGGCGTTTCCGCCAAAGTAGAAAATAGCGACGATCACGAAGTTGATCGTTACCGTAGTCAAACAGTCCAGCCCCGCGAAAAGTCGATTCGCCTGAATGGCCGACGTAGCGTAGGCGGCAAAGGTTTCGCGCAGGCGGCCTGTTTCCGCCGGTTCCTTATTGAACGCCCGAATAACCCGGACGCCGGTAAGATTTTCTCGCAAAACAACATTCATCCGATCCATGAGGCGCTGCAGCGTATCGAAAATCGATGTCGCCCGCCGCATGATAAAGAGCGCCGCAAGCAGAAGAAACACCGTTCCGCCCATGATTAAAAGCCCCATATCGCGATGGAGCCGAAAAGAGAAGAAAATTCCCAGCACGCACATAATAGGAACAGGCAGCACCATCTCGATAAAATGAACGAGCGCCTGCTGCACCACATTGATGTCGCTCAGCGTGCGGGTAATCATGGAAGCCGTGCCAAAGCGCTCAAAATCATCTGCGGAAAAGCGCAGGGAATGGTCGTAAACCGCCGCCCGCAGATCCCTTCCGAACTTCGCCGCCAACTTCGCGCTGATAAAGCTTCCTAAAAGCGTCAGGCCGCCAGAAAGGAGGGCAATCCCCAGCATGAGCAGTCCGCCCTGAAGGATTTTTTCCACCGCCGCCCCCCGCACCGCTAAATTAATCATGTCAGCAGTGACCGTAGGCACCAGAAGAGAGCCCCCCACGTCGGCTAAAATAATCAGCATGACCGCGGCGCACTGCCAGCGATACGGCTTCAGATAAGGCAAAATCGTCCGCAGGATCGTTATCATTTTCAGCCCTTTCTTTTATCAAGCCTTTACCTCCTGGCAAAGACGCCCCTTTCCTCAAAAACATAACTTAACATAAGTTATTATACAATACCGGCCAAAATCTGACGCCGCCGGGCGGCTATATCCTGCGCAAAAGCACGCTGCCGCTGGCGAAAATTTTTAAGTCACAAAAGCGCAATCTCTCCGCGAAAGAACGTGACACGGAGAAGGCGTGGCAGTCATACATTACTGCCACGCCTTCTCTTTAAAGCATATCCCTCCGAATCGCTTCTTTTAAAAGCTTACATCAGATCGTCCGAGGTCGTTTTTTTCACCTTATGACCAAAGCCCAGCATCGCCGAAACCTTTTCAACGACAACGAAGAACACAGGAATCAAAAACACCCCGAGAGTCGTTGCGAAAAACATGCCGCCCACGACCGCGATGCCCATGTTATTGCGCGCTGCCGCGCCGGCTCCGGTTGCGATGGCCAGCGGCAGGCAGCCGATGATGAAGGCCAGCGACGTCATAATGATCGGACGCAGGCGCAATCCCGCCGCTTCAATCGCTGCCTGCACTGGGTCCATCCCCTTATCGGTACGCACCTTGGCGAACTCAACGATCAGGATCGCATTCTTCGCCGCCAGACCGATGATCATGATGATCCCGATCTGCATGTAAATACTGTTCTGTTGACGCGCCAGTTCCTCGATGAAAAGCGCGCCGAAGATACCCGTTGGCACCGTCAGGAGGACGGCGAAAGGTACGCTCCAGCTCTCGTAGAGCGCCGCCAGACAAAGGAACACGAACAAGAGCGCCAAGCCCAGCACCTGTGTCGTCTTATCGCCGGACTTCTGCTCCTCTCGACTCTGCCCCGACCACTCGATATTGAACCCAGTGGGCGCTTTTTCGCGCACGACTTCGGTGAGGGCGGCCATCGCCTGTCCCGAGCTATACCCCGGGGCCTCGCTGCCTTGAATGGTGACAGAACGCGCCGCGTTAAAGCGGCTGATGATCGACGCGCCGGTATTGACCCGCGGCTTTAAAAGAGTATCCAGCGGTACTAAGGTACCAGTACTGCTCTTGACAAAAACAAATTTAGCGGCTTCCACTTCCTTGCGGTACATCGTATCGGATTGCAGGACGACCTTATAACTGCGGCCGAACTGATTGAAGTCGTTGACCTCCGAACCGCCGAAATTTACCTGTAAAGCGGTAAACACGTCCGACAGATTAACCCCGAGGTTTTTGACCTTATCGCGGTCAATATCGAACTGATAAATCGGCGAATTAATGGAGAACGTCGAATAAACGCCCTGAAGCTCCGGCCGCTGATTTGCCGCCGCGACAATCCCTTGCGTAATAGTGGCCAACTCCGTATCGGTATGCCCCGACATATCCTGAAGCTGGAGATTAAAGCCGCCGACGGCTCCCAGCCCCGGCAGAGACGGCGGATTGAAGGCGATGACCGTCGCCTCTGGCACAATCTGCGCCCCCATAGCGAACGCTTTACCAATCTGCGCGTTTATCCCAAGACCCGCCGATTTTCGTTTCGACCAGTCCTCAAGACCGACGAACATGACGCCGGCATTCGATTTCGAGCCGTTTGACAGAATGTCAATGCCGGTGATATTCATGACGATCTTGACCCCGGGATTTTCCTGCAACGCCGCCGCCAGACGCGACATCGATTCTGATGTACGGTTCAGGGAAGTTCCTTCCGGCAGGGAAACGGATACGATATAGTATCCCTGATCTTCCGCCGGCACAAAGGTCGACGGCACCAGCCGATAAAGGATGACGGTCAGGACAACGATGGTCAAAAGGACAATCGCTGCCGTTCTCGCGTGCTTAATGAACCAAGAAACGCCGCCCACGTAGCGCTTCGTCGTCCGTTCAAACCAATCGTTGAAGCGGTCAAAGAAGCGATCTAGAAACCCTTTCCCCTCGTCCTCCTGGTGCGGCTTTAAGAGGAGCGCGCAAAGCGCCGGGGTCAAGGTTAGAGCAATGAAGGCCGACAGCGACATGGAGATGGCAATCGTCAGGGCGAACTGCTTGTAAAGGACACCCATCATACCGCCGAGGAACGCAACCGGAACAAATACCGCCGCCAGCACGAAGGCAATGGCCACAACCGGCCCCTGCACTTCGTCCATAGCGATTTCCGTCGCTTCCTTCGGCGAAAGATGACGCTCCGTCATGTTACGCTCCACGTTTTCAATAACGACGATAGCATCGTCGACGACGAGACCAATGGCCAGCACCATGGCGAACAACGTCAGTGTATTAATGGTAAAGCCCAAAACGATAAACGCGCCGAACGTCGCGATCAAGGACACCGGCACCGCCAGCATGGGGATAAGGGTTGCCCGCCAGCTCTGGAGGAATAAGAAAACGATGAGCATAACGAGAAGCAGCGCCTCGACGAAGGTATGAACAACCTCCTCGAGAGATGCCCGAATATATTCCGTGCTGTCAACAATCTCCACATATTTCATATCCGGCGGAAAATTCGGCTCGGCTTCCTGAATAATCTTGCGCACCGCGCTTACCGTCTGCATGGCGTTGGCGTCGCTTGTGAGCTGAACGCCGAAGGCGATACCCACCTGCCCGTTGGCTTTTGACTCGACTGTATTGGAGCGCGCCCCCGTCTCAATGCGGGCAATATCTTTGAGGCGAACGAATGCACCGCTTTCCCCGGCGCGTACGACAACGTTGCCGAACTCCTCTGGTGTCGTCAGGCGGCCGGAAACCTTGCCTGTGTATTGCTTTTCCTGTGTAACCGGGGCCGGCATCTGCCCGACGGTTCCTGCCGGCGCCTGTACGTTCTGCTCCTTGATCGCCGTCGTCACATCCGACACGGTAAGTCCCAGCTCCGCCAGACGATCCGGGTTCAGCCAGACGCGCATGGCGTAATCCGGTCCGTAGACATTGACGTCACCCACCCCGGGAACGCGCTTAATCTGATCGATAAGATAGATACTGGCGTAATTTTTGAGAAATTCACGGCTGTATGTGCTGTTAGGCGAATAGAGCGAACCGATAAGCGCCATATCATTCGACGCCTTCTTCGTCGTAACGCCGTAGGACTGCACCTCGTTCGGCAGACTGGCCTGGGCGATCGCCACGTTATTCTGCACCTTAACCGCGTCCATGTCGCCGTCCGTCCCCAGCTCGAACTGAACGGACAGCGAATAGCGCCCGCTGTCGTCCGCATTCGCCGACATGTAATCCATGCCCTGCGTGCCGTTGACCTGCTCCTCGATGATCTGTGCTACCGTTTCATTGACGACGCTGGCATTCGCTCCGACATAATTCGTCGTGACATTTACCGTCGGCGGGGAGATTTGCGGATACTGCGCAACCGGCAGATTAAATGCTGACAACAGCCCCAGAATGACCATCATCAGAGAAATAACGATGGCGAAGATCGGGCGTTGAATAAAGAACTTAGGCAAAATGTAACCCCCTTACGACTGCGCCGTCGTTTTTTCCGTCGGGGCGGCATCGAGCGTAAAGCCCATCTCCTCCGGCGTCACCATCGTCACATTCATATCCATACCAGCCTGGAGCTTCGTCAGGCCTTCCACGACTACAGCCTCGCCCGCGTTGACTCCGCTCCGGATAATATAATAGCTGCCGATTTTCTCACCCAGCTCGACGTTCCGGGTCTCCGACTTATTATCGGGGCCTACGACGATAACGAAAGTCTTGTTAAGAACCTGCTGAATCGCCCGCTGCGGCACCAAGAGCGCATTCGGCACGACTTCGCCCCCGAGGCGAACCCGGGCGAACATGCCGGGAAGCAGCATACCATTAGGATTTCTAAACAGCGCCTTGACCGTCAACGTTCCCGTATTAGAGGAAAGCGCCCGGTCGGCCTGAACCAGCTTCCCCATGATAGGATATTCCTGGCCATTCGACAGCGTAATCGACACCGTCGCGTTTTCCATATTTCCCGAGTTCAGCTCCTGCAGATGCATAAACGCCAGATATTGCGTTTCGGAAATGCTGAACTGTACGTATACAGGATCGACCGAGCCAATCGTTACCAGTGCCGTCTGCCCAGCATTAGCGTATGTCCCCACGGCCACATCATTAACATCCAGGCGACCGGAAAGTGGCGCATATACTGTCGTATCATCAAGGTTCTCCTGCGCCCGTTTAAGGAGCGCCGCGTTGGCCGCGACCATTGCCTCATACTCATGCACCCGGGCGCGCTGCGTCGTGACCGTCTGCTCGGCGATGGCCGCCGACGCCAGAAGTTCTTCATCGCGCTGTAAATCGATCTGCGCGTTGTTAAGCGTCGCCTCCGACTGTGCCAGTGTCGCCCGAGCCGACAGCACCGCCGATTCATACTGGCGGGAATCGATGCGATAAAGTGCCTCGCCTTCCTGCACGAACTGCCCGCCCGTAAAGAATTTCTCCATAATCGTGCCGGAAACGCGCGGCAAAATCTTTACTTCGTCAAAGCCGCGCACCTGCCCCGCGTATTCTGACGAAAGCGGCGTATTCTGCTGCAATACCGTAACCGCCTTGACCGCCACCGCCTTGCCTGCCGCTCCCTGTTCGCTGCCGCCGCAGCCCGCGAGCAGCAGCCCCGCCGCCAACAGTCCTGCCATCGCCATGCCCAGTCGTTTCTTTTTTTCTTCCAAAAACAAAATAAAATACCTCCTTAAATCCCTCAGCACCGCGATAAATGTATGCTCCACAGGGATCCTGCATCAGTGTCAAGCAAATAGTAAATAATTATTTACTATTTTTACTATATTATTTTATCGAACGCATTTTGTCAAGGGTTCCCGTAGACTCGCAAACCGTTTACGGGCCGGTCTTTCGTGTTTTTCATCCGTAGAGTTTTTGGGTAATTTTTTGCGCCGTCGTAGTCATGGCAAGGCCGCCCTCAGCAGTTTCCTTCAGGGTGCGCGGCAGGGCGCGGCCGATGTTTTTCATCGCTTCGATCACTTCATCCGCAGGAATAACGGATCGTATCCCTGCCAGCGCCATATCCGCCGCCAACATAGCGTGAACGGCCGCGAAGCCGTTACGTTTAACGCAGGGAACTTCCACCAGCCCCGCTACGGGGTCGCAGACAAGGCCTAAGAGATTTTTTATCGCCAGCGCCGCCGCGTGAGAGACCGTCTCTGGATCGCCGCCGCCCAGCTCAGTCAACGCCGCGGCCGCCATCCCGGCGGCCGATCCGCATTCAGCCTGGCAGCCGCCCGTCGCCCCGGCAATGGAAGCGTTCGCCTCGATGACCATACCGATTCCCGCCGCGGTAAAGAGCGATTGAATAATCGCTTCCTCGGATTTCCCTTGTTTCATCGCCGTGTAAAGAGCGGCGGGAACAATGCCGCAGGAACCGGCCGTAGGGCAGGCGACGATACGCCCCATCGCGGCATTGACCTCGCCCACACCAACGGCGTATGCGGCGGCCGCCAGCGCCGCCGCACCCAAGTATCCTTTATTGCGGTGTGCAAAGAGCTTCTCTGCGTCGCCCCCGGTAAGCCCGCTGAGAGAACGTTCCCGATTTTCCACGCCGCGCTCTATGGCTTCCTTCATCACCCGCCAGTTCTCCCCCATCGTGGCCATCACTATAAAGCGCGATTGCCGGGAGCTTTCCGCCTCGCTCCGCAGGACGATTTCCGAGATTGGCGCCGCTTCCTCCGTGCCCAGCTGCACGAGATCAGCTATCGTTTCAAATCGTATCATTTTCCACCTCATTCAATCGACGGGACGGCAAAAGCCTGCTCCACGACATCCAGCGCTTGACAGGCCGCGACCGCTTTTGGGGAAGGCGCATCGTCCAGTTCGATGATCATCATCGCCAATTCACCCCGGTTCTGACGGGAAAGACGCATAAAGGCAATATTCAGCCCTTCTCCCGCCAAAATGGAAATAATCTTCATCATGACCCCAGGTTGATCACGATGTACGGTAACGAGAGCCGGCAGCTCGCCGGTCAGCTCCACTTTAAAGCGGTCTATGCCGATAATCAGGATATTTCCGCCCCCGATAGAGGACCCGCGCACCTCGACGCTGCGCCCTCGCGCGCCCGTCAGGTGAATGATCGCCGTATTCGGCGAAGCGTCGGGAATATCCACCTTTTGAAAGGCCAGTTCCAATCCCAGCGAAGGGGCCAATGTCAGCGCTTCCCGGATTCGCGCGTCGTCGGGAGCAAAACCGAGAATTCCCGCCGCCAGGGCCTTATCTGTTCCGTGTCCCCGATACGTTCGGGCAAAAGAGCCGGTAAGCTGTATTCCGGCGCGCACGGGTTCCTCTCCCAGAATCGCCCGCGCCATCAATCCCAGCCGCACCGCACCCGCCGTATGAGAGCTGGAAGGGCCTATCATCACCGGCCCCACGATATCAAAAACGCCGCGCACCCTTTCATCCTCCCCAAAAAACTTACAAAAAAGGCCTGTCCACTGTCCCTGTCCGCCATGCCGGGATAGCGCAGCGAAGTAGAGAGCGAACCTGCCTTTTAGATCCTTCTTCAATCTTTTTATGCGGTTACATAAAGCGTCTTGACCATGATATTAACCTCATGGACGACCATGCCGGTCATGTACTCGATAGCTTCCTTTATCTTTGCCTGCGTCTGCTGGATTAACGTTGGAATATGCTTACCATAGCGCAGGACGACCTCGCAGGACACCTCGATCCCCCGATCCTCGCCGCCGTCCATCAAATGCCGCACCCGAACGCGCCCCACTTTACTGACAAAATCCCGATCCCCCACCAGTCGCTCGACAATCGCTTTCACCGCCGAATCGTCAATAATCAGTTTGCCGTAATAACTGAACACCGGACGGACAATGGATTTCTCGCCTAAGCGGCGGCGACGGCGCGGCGACTTTTTAAAAAACGACTGGATGGGATCAATAAGATACCCGGAAAAATGTGGCTTCAGCTCAATCGTTGGCACCGGAATGATATGCTTGCCTTCCTTGAGGCGATAAAAAGCCGCTTTGTCCATCTCCGCTTGCGTCGCAATATCCTCAATGCGGATAATGCGCGCCACCGGCGGTAAGCCGAGAATCTTGGCAATCTTATACGCCATATTCTCACTTGTTCCAATGATGAGCACCCGTCGCGGCGCCACTTTGTCCAGTGCCGCTCTTACCTCCGCGGCATGCCCGGGAAGGATAAAGATGGCGCGCCGAACGGCCATAATACGGCTCTTTTCATGCTTTGCCGAATGACCGGCGAGGATTTTTCCTCCTTTAATGAGTATCCCATCGTCAATAATGACGTCCGCATCGTATTTGTGCGCAACGATAAGCGCCCGATGGCTTTTGCCCGTACCGCTGGGGCCTACTAACGCAATGACATCCATTCGTCTGTTCACCTGCTCTTACTTAAAATAACCATTGCTTTTCACTGCCGCCGTTTTTGCTCACCGTTATTCCAACGCTTCCGGCGGATGAAAGAACGGCTCCGCCAGCGCGTCGTCAATCGTAAAAACGCCCAGTTCCTTTGGTTCCCGATGCGGCAGGGCGTGAAAATCCGAGCCGCCCGTCAAGCGCAAAGCATGCCGCTCCGCCAGCGCTTTATAGCGTGCCGTATCTGACGCGTCATGCTGAGGATAATACACTTCCAACCCACCGAAATCAAGCGTCAAAAGAGAACTGACCAGTTCGTCGTCGCCAACGAGCTTCGGATGCGCCAGCACCGGGATTCCGCCCGCCTGTCGAATAAGTGCTACTGCTTCTGCCGGCTGCAGGCGAAAATGCGGGATATACGCCGGACATCCGTGCTCCAACAGCTTCTCAAAGGCATCATGCACCGTCGGCATGAGACCTTTTTTTACCAGCGCCCGCGCCACATGCGCCCGGCCAATCGACCGACTGGAACCGGCAATCTGCATGACATCAGCTTCCGTAATACTGTAACCAAGCTCCTGGAGTCTGGCCATCATCTGCGAAAAGCGCGTCCAGCGCGACTCGGATAATTCATTCACCTTATCTGCTAATTCCTGATTATAAATATCAAAATCGTACCCTAAAATGTGAACGTCATGTTCATCCTCTTCGCAGCTAAATTCAATGCCCGGAATGAGCCGAAGCGTCTTTAACGGGTATAGTCCATTCTCGTAAAGATGACGAATCCCATCCACCGTATCGTGATCTGTGATGGCCAAATAAGTAAGCCCAGCCGCCTTGGCGGCGGCGACGATTTCTTCCGGCGTAAGACGGCCGTCCGAAAACGTCGTATGGACGTGCATATCACTCGGCATTGCTGACCCCACTTTCCCTTATTACTCCCACATACGTCCCTCATTTTATCACATATCGGACTTTTTTTCTACCGAACATATTGTGCAATATCCCTATTCCCACCGCTGCATATAGTGGAATTTGCCTCTATGATAACGATTGCCGCGCATTTATTCTTGTGTTATGATGAAGGAAACGTTTGTTATCACCTCAAAAGCAGCCATTTTCGGCTCACCGCCGCTGAAAAGGAGACTTACCCATGGACGCCGCCCCTTCCTCTGCTCTCTATACTAATATCAACCGCAAAATGAAACTGATCCTCCGCACCGGGCAGCTCCTCATGGAAAACGGCGCCGACACGAACCGTGTCGTTCGTGATATGGTACAAACCAGCGCTTTTTTTCAAATCCCGGCGGCGGTGCTGCACCTGCACGTCGTTTACACCACGATCATCATTAATATCAGCGACGGAGTCCACGCCTTTACCAGCCTTGAGAAATGCCGCAAGCATGACGCGAATATGGACGTCATCACCGCCGTCAGCCGTCTCTCCGCCGAGGCGTCGGCAAAGCATCTCACCCTCGATGCGTACGAAGCGGCGCTCAATCATATTGAACGGCTTCCCCGCCGCTACCCGGCGGCATTCTCTGCCTTCGGTACCGGAATCGCCTGCGCCGCCCTCGCGATTATCTTTGGCGGCGATTTAGACGCCGCTTTTTGCACCGCCCTCGCCTCCGTTCTCGGCTTTTTCGTGCGTCGCCGCCTTGCTCTCTGGGAAGTCAATCCCTACGCGGGCATCGCTGTCGCCGCGTTTGCCGCAACCTTTGCCGCGTGGCTGATGATTCCTCTCAACCTTTCCACCACGCCTTATATCCCAATGATCGCCGGAAGTCTTTGCTTTGTGCCTGGGATCCCGCTCATCAACGCCGTTGACGATCTCGTCAACGATCGCATCATCGCCGGTCTGACCCGGGCCATGCATACGGTTCTCATCATCGGCGCCATGACCTTCGGCATTGTCTTAACCATTCGGCTGGGCAGCGTCGCCGACTTTACGACGATCAGCATTGTCCCGAGCACCGGTTATCTCATTCTGGCAGTGGCTGCCGCTCTTGCCTCCCTCGGCTTTTCCGTCATTTTTAACGTCCCACCGAAGCTCCTCGGCGTTACCGCATTCGGCGGGGTTATCGCCGTCGTCCTCAAAAACTTTCTCAATCTCAGCCTGGCGCTCCCCCTGCCTTCTTCCGCCACTGTCGGTGCGGCGGCCGTCAGCCTCTATACCCTCGCCGCCAGTCGTTATTTCCGAGTGCCGACCCACGTCATCAGCATTCCCTGCGTCATTCCACTCATTCCCGGCATCCCCTTATACCGCCTGCTCTTCGCCTTAATCAACGTCCGCAGCCTGCCGCTTCCTACCTTTCTGAGCGACGCGCAGGGCGGCATTGAGGCCGTATTCATTCTCATCGGCATCTCTCTTGGCGTCGCTATCCCCAATCTTGTCGCCCGGCATCGACTGGATCGCCGCCAACGCCTTAAGGCCAAATAAATAATTTTACATCCCCGAATTTTAATGTTAAGTATAAATTATACTGAAGTTTTCTTTTTCTGCTGAACAGGAGGAAATCTCATGCTCACCCGACCAATGCTTTCCAAACTCTTTACTCTGTGCCTGACCGTTCTTTGCCTTGCGCTCGCCATCGCGCCCCTGCGCGGAGAGGCCGTCGGAAAGACCCGCGTTCTCCTCGACAGCGACATGGTCGAAATGTTTGACGACGGCGTCGCCATGCTGATGCTTTTACAGTCCCCCCAGATTGAACTCATGGGCGTCACCATCGTTACCGGCAATACCTGGACAGAGGACGGCGCCGCAAACGCGATCCGACAGCTTGAAGGCCTGGGCCGAAACGACATCCCCGTCGTCATCGGCACGACCCCCGCACGCATCAAGGCAAGATTCGCCAAAATCAAAGAGGAATATCGCCGTTTCGGACGCGGCCATGATGTCGCCTACGCCGGAGCCGCCGACTTTCCCGAGCCATCCAGTTGGCAGGCAGCCTACCGCGCACGCTTTGCCGCCGAGCCGACCTTAGCCCCTGTCGAAGAAGACGCCGCCGACTTCATTATTCGCACCGTTCGGGAGAACCCCGGCGAGATCACGATTGCCGCTATCGGTCCGGCCACCAACCTTGCCGCCGCTATCGAGAAAGACCCCGGCATCGTTCCCCTCATCGACCGCGTCGTCTACATGAGCGGCGCTTTCTTCCAGCAGGGGAACACCACCCCCGCCGCCGAATTTAACGTCTGGGTTGATCCGGAATCGCTGAAGAAAGTTGTCCGCGCCCCCTTCCGGGAACAAATCTTTTTCCCGCTGGACGTCTGCGAAAAAATGACTCTCTCGGCTGACGATTTCTATTCCTTCAAGGAAGCGACTGACGCGCCGGTATTTCAGGACATGATGAATCGTCACTATCTAAACGGGCTCTTCGCCTCCGGCAGCGATCGCAGCTTCATTTGGGATGTCCTCGTCGCCGCCTACCTGCTTGACCCTTCCATTATTACGGAAGAAAAGACCCTGCCGATTGATGTCAATGACACCTACTCCCTCTCTTACGGTCAAACGCTGGCCTACGTAGGCTACGGCCCCGAGGGAAGCCAGTCGGCGCGCCTCGTGACCAACGTGGATCAGGAACGCGTTCTGGCCATGATCCGCCAGGTATTTGACGACATTTGACCAACCGGATAGTAAAAGACCCCGGGAAACCGCTCCATTAAACGCTGTTTCCCGGGGTCTTTTTATTGGAAATCTCCTGCCGCCTGTTCTGCCTGCTGCAAATCATAGTATAGACCTTGCAGCGCCCGATCAGCGATGGCAATGGGACAGTCCGGCGAACATACCTCGCAATGTCCGCAGGCCTCCTTCACCGCATCAATCGCCCGCTTCACCTTCTCCGACTGCAACATCGCGCTCACCTCTCTCTTTTGCCGACCATCTCTTTTCTTCATCATAACAGCCCTTTTTCGCAAAGTAAAGAGTATGGTTTTATAAAATTACCCCCATACGACCAGACTCCATCCGTCTGACTCATGAGGGCAATTCACTCGCCAAAACTGGCGATACTATTTTCTTTCTTAATTTTCTTCCTGCTCCAGGAGGTCCAAAAGCTGAGGAACATTCTTCTTGCCAAAGTGCAGCGCCCCGTCGTTAAACATAAAGCACGGAACGCTCATCACATTGTACTTCTCCCGCAAGTCCGGGAAGTGATTCAAATCATATACGTCCGTCGTGACCCGCGGGGAGAGGCTGGCTATACGCTGCGCACTCGTGACCAGCTCGGGGCACATCGTGCAGGTAAGGCTCACCAAAATCGTAAGATGCATATCCTTCTTCAGCTTCTCAATTCGAGTCTTATCCTCGTCGGCAACCGGCTGTCCCGGTCCCGAAGCATTATAAAGCCCCAGTATAAAGCTGGTGAACTCATGCCCGCCCGGTACTCCGTGAAACGCGAGACCGGTCCAAGTCCCGTCGGTACGACAAACCCGCACACAAGGCGTTTTTATCGCCTCATCGCGCTTTTCCTCCACCGCCAGCTTATCTGTGAACGTGGCCAGCTTCGTCATGTAAGCGCGAAGCTCCTCAGAAACCGGGCGATCATCCAGATACAGCTCCAGCTGAAGCGGCTGTTCCATTCGGGAAAACACGGTATTCAACTGGGCAACGACATCGGCGGGAAACGGCCCATCGTAAGCCGCTCCGCTCGCCGCTTGCGGCGCCTCCGCCGCAGCGTCGGGCACCGCACGTCGCTCTAGAAATACCGGCCGTTGCCCCGTTTTAGCGCGCATTTTCTCGGCGTAACGCTCCAATCCCGTCGCCGCGATCGCCCCGTCGCTAACCGCCGTTACCACCTGGCGCAGCTCTTTCACGCAAACATCCCCGGCGGCATAAAGTCCGGGAACCTTCGTCCGCTGCTCACGATCGGTGACAACATAACCGCGCTCATTAATTTCGGCAATTCCCCGGACAAGCTCCGCCTCCGGCTCGTACCCGGCGAAAACGAAAACACCGATCGTATCTCCGTCTGCCGGCGCGTATGACGTCTTTTCTCCCGTCTCCTTATTGTGCCAGATAATGCGCTGCGGCAAGGCGTCTCCTTCGATGGAATCCACGACCGCATGGGTTATCACCGTAATCTTCTCGTGTTTGCGAGCTTCCTGTGCCGTCGAAGAGGCGCAGGAGAAATCCGCGCCGCGCATTAAAATCGTCACGTGCTTCGCGTACTTCGTCAGAAACACGCCTTCCTCCGCCGCCGCAAAACCGCCGCCGACAACAAAAATCTCCTTGCCGGTGAAAAACTCGCCGTCGCAAGTCGCGCAATAAGCGACCCCATGACCGCGAAATTCTTGCTCTCCCTTAAATCCGACCATGCGCGGCCGAGCGCCGGTAGCAAGCAAAACGCCAAAGGTTCGGAATGTCCCCTGACTCGTCACCACTTCCCGGATATCACCGCCCATGTGCAGCTCGCGTACCTCAGCGATCTTAAACTCCGCGCCAAAACCCTCCGCCTGGCGACGCATCCGTGCCGTCAGCTCGGCGCCGCTCACCGGTTCGCTGCCCGGATAATTTACAACCTCAGAAGTAATCGTAATCTGCCCGCCAAAGGATTCTTTCTCCAGGATCAGGACACGACAGCAAGCGCGGGCAAGATAGATACCGGCGGCCAGCCCTGCCGGGCCGCCGCCGATAACGATAGCGTCATAAAGATCTGGATTATTCTGAGCGGGCATCTCAAAGAGCCCCAACGAGGTCAAGGCTGGGCTTCAAAGTCTCCGCCCCGGGCTGCCATTTCGCCGGGCAAACCTCATCGCCATGCTCGGCGACAAAGCGGCACGCCTGCAATTTACGCAAAAGCTCCGTCGCGTTCCGTCCCACATTGCCCGCGTTGACCTCATAAGCCTTAATCTTGCCTGCAGGATCGACGATGAACGTGCCGCGCTCAGCGATCCCCGCCGATTCAATAAGGACCTCGAAATTTTTCGCCAAGACCTGTGTAGGATCCGCCAGCATCGGGTATGTGATCTTGCTAATCCGCTCCGAATGGTCATGCCAGGCTTTATGGACAAAATGCGTATCACAGGAAACAGAATAAATCTCGCAATCCGCCTTCTTGAATTCCTCGTAGGTATTCTGCAAATCTTCAAGCTCCGTCGGGCAAACAAAGGTAAAGTCCGCCGGATAGAAGAAGAAAATACTCCATTTCCCCAATACATCCACTTTCGTCACCGTATGAAAAGCATCATTCTGATACGCCTGCACAGAAAAATCGCCAATCTCCTTATCAATCATTGACATAAATTATCTCTCCTTTTTCAATATATTCGCCATATAAATATGGACTGGACTTTATGTTATATTTTTAGCCGCTGTTTGTCAAGGCAAAAGAAATTTTCCTATCGAATCACGCGCAACAAAAAAGCCGGAGCAATGAAACGTCCGGCAAAAATTCTATGGTGCGGTCGATGGGACTTGAACCCATACGTCTTGTGAACACTACCCCCTC
>ERZ773005.79-NODE-79-length-91730-cov-8.016449_pt1 | contig 91730 bp, 88 predicted proteins | sample MGYA00580666_ERZ773005 | MGnify/ENA primary metagenome ERZ773005 (study PRJEB29015, sample SAMEA2737999) | human oral metagenome | biome: human oral; feature: human-associated habitat; material: dental | place: China | collected 2061 ...
TGAAGATACTTGGTGGGAAGCTGCCTGGGAAATTAGGACGTCGCCGGTTTTTTTATGCTTTTATTTAGTCTGCCTATATGGTAGGCTTTTTCTTTTTTATATTTATAAGCTTTTGACTGAGTTTATTCTAGTTTCTTTATGGTTTGTTTTTTTAACTGTTTTTGTTTGTTTATTTTAATCGTTACGTATTATTAATTTATAGCAACCACTATATGCTCGACTTGTAATATTACCTGTGTTAATCTTAATTTATCTAATATTTTACTGTTTTCTGAAAGGAGAACTATTATGTTACATGAGTTTAGTTTCCGTTCTTATAATAAGAGAGATGATGTTCAGGCATGGATTTACGTTCCTGCTTGTGAACCTAAAGGTATTGTTCAGATAATACATGGGTTTGGTGAGCATTCACGCAGATACCTTCATATGATTGTTAACTTGTTAGATGAGGGTTATATTGTTGCTGCCGATGACCATGTAGGTCATGGTAAAACTGCTATTATTAATGATAACTGGGGTGATTGGGGAGATGAAGGATTCCACACCATGATGGAAGATGAACACACTCTCATGGAGATTACTAAGGAAAAATATCCAAATCTCCCATATATGCTATTTGGACATAGCATGGGTTCTTTCATCGCTAGAGATTTTATGTCGAAGTACGGTGATGAACTGACTGCTGTAACGTTATGCGGAACTTCTGGTATATGGCCAGACCTTCAGGCTAGCATTGATAGTCTGAAAAAAATATTATCCGATGGTAAGAGCAAGGAGTCAGATCCTACTGTTGCAAGTTCGCTTATGGGATGGATGTTTGCTCGCTGCGATGAGGAAGTGACTATAGGGAATGAATGGATTTGCAAGGACCCTTATGTACAGAGAGATCATGCGGAAGATCCGTTAGATGCTTTTACGAAGCCTACAACTAATCAAGCGTTTCTATACTTTTGTGAGATGATTGATTATATTACTGGTCCAGAATGGGCAGCTAAGGTACCTACCCATATTAAGATATACAATATTGCAGGCGATCAAGACCCTGTAGGGCAGTACGGTAGAGGTGTTTACGAGGTTACAAATTGGCTTACCGACACAGGTCATGATGTTAAGACGCAGCTATATTCTGGATATCGCCATGAAATACATAACTATCCAGATTTAAAGACCGAGGTAATGTGGAATCTTGCTGAGTTTTATAATAATGTGCTTGGCTGCGGGTTTGAAAGCATGATGGAGAAATATACTTCATAAATCATTTGCATTTTTTTCGCAAAACATATCTTGTTAAATTTAGCCTGAAGGGAAATGGAATTTATTATATTTCTCTTCAGGCTTTTATATATTGATGCTAACTAATACATCTATTTGACACAGCTTATCACTATGTGCTCATTTCTATAGGTTGAATCTATAGCTAGGAATAATATATACGAATTAGACGGGATTTTGTTTTCGTTGTATCATTAGGACATCAAAGAGAGAGGAGATATCGTAATGATCTGCGTAAAAAATTCAAGAGAGATGCGAATGTGCATGTGGGCAACAGAATATTTGAATAAGCAGAACGCCATTTGCGATGTTTTATCTGCTAAGAGTTATAGATAATCAAGTCAGCTAGTTACAATAAGAGCTGAATAAAGGAGAGCGACTCTTAGCGAAGACAATCATCAAGACTGTAATCGAATGAGCTGTCTGCATGAGATGTGGGCAGTTTTTTATTGCCTAAAGTAAAATAAACACGTTAACACTTAAATGAAAAAGAATAGCAAGTAAGCAAATAAGAAAGGAACAAACTAACATGAACATTAAGGGAAAATCAAAGATTAGAATTACAGCAGTTACACTGCTAGTGGTAATACTCGCATCTGTAGGAGTCCTGTCTGGATGCGGAAAGAAATCCGAAAAGGTAACAATCGCTATACCAAACGATGCAACAAACGAAGCAAGAGCACTTCTTCTACTTGAGAAGAATGGATACATCAAGCTAAAGAAGGGTGCTGGCATAACTGCTACTATTAAGGATGTTGAGGATGCTAATGGAATTGAGTTTAAGGAAGTGGAAGCGGCTCAGGTTTCAAATACTCTAAAGGATGTAGATTTCGGTGTTATCAACTCAAACTACGCAATCGAAGCTAAGCTTAACCCAGTTAAGGACTCGCTCATAAAAGAAGATAGTGCTGCTGATTACGCGAATATCCTTGCAGTTAAGGAAGGAAATCAGAACAGCGATAAGATTAAGGCGCTTAAGGCTGCTTTAGAGAGCAAAGAAGTTGCTAACTTCATTAAGAAGAAATATGATGGCTCCATAGTAAGCGTTGTTAAGAACCCAACTGATGGTTACGATTCAAGCGTTAACTATGCTGCACTAAAGGGCACAACTATCACAGTTGCTGCATCTCCAACACCACATGCTGAGATTCTACAGGAAGCTAAGAAAATTCTGGCTAAGAAGGGAATTAACCTTGAGATTAAAGAGTTCACAGATTACGTACAGCCTAACAAGGTGGTTGATAGTGGAGAGGTTGATGCTAACTACTTCCAGCACGTACCATATCTAGATGACTTTAACAAGAAGCAGGGTACAAAGGTAGTATCTGTAGCTGCAATCCACAATGAGCCAATGGGTCTATATGCTGGAAAGTCAGATTCTCTAGATAAGCTTAAGAAACTCAAGTAAATCAAAATTAAACTAATAATCCGGCGGACAACGCATGCGATGAGCAAGCTGCTTCTAGCAACTAGCGCGTACAATATGCGATATGGCGCCGGATTGTTGAGTTTAGGGAGGATGATAGAGCATGATAGAGATAAAGAATTTAAACAAGACGTTCAAGACAGAAGTTGGTACTGTCGAGGCATTAAAAAACATTAATTTTACAGTAGAAGACGGTGAAATCTACGGAATTATCGGAATGAGTGGTGCGGGGAAGAGCACGCTCGTGCGCTGCATAAATATGATAGAAAAACCAACGTCGGGAGAGGTTTTAATCGATGATATTGATCTAACCAAACTCCAGGACTGGCAGCTTAGGAAAATTCGCCGTGATGTTACGATGATTTTTCAAAGCTTCAATCTACTTATGCAGAAAAACGTTAGAGAAAATGTCAAACTGCCATTAAAGTTTGCAGGCGTTAATAAAAAGAAGTCGAGAAAAGCTGTCAATGAACTTTTGGAGCTAGTAGGTCTAGAAGATAAGGCGTCTGTATTTCCAGCACAGTTATCTGGTGGACAGAGGCAGAGAGTTGCGATTGCAAGAGCGCTAGCAACTAATCCTAAGGTTTTGCTCTGTGATGAGGCGACAAGTGCACTCGATCCAAAGACGACAGGCCAGATACTAGACCTCATTCGTGATATCAATAAAAAACTTGGGATTACAGTGGTTATAATCACACATCAGATGTCGGTTGTACAGAGCATTTGCGACAAGGTTGCCATAATCGACCATGGAGAGATTGTTGAACGCGGTAAGGTTTCTGAAATTTTCGCAAATCCAAAATCTGAAGCAGCGAAGAGATTAGTATTTCCGGAGAGACAGGAAGCGATTGTGGCTTCAGAGAGCTCGGAGACAATAGAAGTTTTATTTAATGAATCTGAGACTACACACGCTCCACTGATTACTTCTCTAGCGCAAGATAAAGGGATTTGTGCTAGCATTATCTATGCGTCGACAAAGTCTGTAGAAGGAAAAGCTTTTGGAAGGATTGTGCTAGAGGTCCCAAATGATCCAAAGATTGTAGATGAAGCTGTTAAATATCTCAGTGCAGCTCATGGTGTAACTGTTACTGTTGGCGGCTCTAAATACAGAGGTGATAAAAAACCCATAGAAAACAATGATATAGGAGGTGAGGCGAATGTTTAGTCCCGAATCTACAAAACTTGCGCTTGATATATTGCAAAATGAAATTCCGTTCGCCATATGGGAGACTGTATATGTAACGATAATCTCGACATTCCTCGCACTAGTTGTAGGTCTTCCGCTAGGCGTATTGCTTGTAGTCGGAGAAAAGGACGGAATATTGCCATTACCAAAGTTTATACTATCGGTGCTTAATGCGGTTATAAACTTGCTTAGGTCCATCCCGTTTCTAATTCTGATGATTATGGTTTTTCCGGTTACGAGGTTTTTCGCACATACAGTTGTCGGGACAGTACCGACTATAGTGCCACTTGTATTTGCAGCATTCCCATTTGTAGCTAGACTTGTTGAGAGTAGCCTCAGAGAGGTGGATGGCAATATCATAGAAACCGCAGTGAGCATGGGGGCAAGCCCTTTTCAGATTATCTTCATGGTTTTGATTCCTGAGAGCGTCCCATCGCTGATATCGAATATAACAATTGCACTTACAACAGTGCTTAGCTACTCTGCTATGTCGGGAATTATCGGCGGCGGTGGTCTCGGTAAAATTGCGATTAACTACGGTTACTACCGGTCAGAGAAGCTTGTAATGTTCATCGCTGTATTCTTACTCATTGTGCTAGTACAGATATTCCAGACTGTTGGAACGAGAATGGCAATAAATGAAGATAAGCGGATAAGAAGATAATTTATCTTGCGTAAAAGATGCGTAAAATAAGGTTATTGGACATATAGATTGAACTAAAAGGGGTGTTAATACTGGCAGAAGGGTCTGGTATAACGAAATTCGTAAAAAGGGATACATAAAATAATGAAAGGAGAACCAGGGTGTACTTTGCCATGGTTCTCCTTTTGTTTTGTTGGTGTTCGATTCTGAAAATCTTTGCACTTAGATTAGTCTGTGAGTGATGCTGGGTCTGGCGTTGGTGAGTTGAAGAGGTTGAGCATCTTCTGTCTCGATAGGTCGCTTCCGACAAATAGAATTACATCACCTACCTGCACCCTCTCATAAGGTCCAGGTGATATGTTGGTCTTGTCACCGCGCTTTACCGCTACGATTGTGGCTTCGGTCTGCTGCCAGATATCAAGTTCTCCAATTGACTGTCCTATAAAGTTGCAGTTAGCATCTATTTTCATATCGTGTGGAGTCAGGTAAGATGTGTTGTGATCTCTAGTGTTTCGAGCTACTAACTCGTCAAGGAGCTTAGCGAGATGCTCAAGATCACGGCGCTGAGTGGCAATGGCTTCAACAATTTGCTCTCTTGTCTGCGCTATAGAGACGGTATCGTGAAATTTCTCAAAATAAAGCTGGGCTTTCTCGCGAGAAGCAACGTAGGTACCACTTCCGTGCTTTACTGTAACTATTCCCATATCAACGAGGACTTGCATGGCCTTTCTAGCAGTCTCTGGTGATACATGAAATGTTGTGGCTATAGTTGAGCGTGAGGTGATTCGGTCACCTACTTCATACCAACCTTCAGCGATTTTCTCAGCCATTTCAACAGCAATCTGCTGGTATCTCGATTCGTAAACTCTAGTATCTTCAATTGATGACATAGGGTGACCTCCTGTAAACACAAACCATATTATTAATTATATCATAATAGTGGTAGGACTAATATAATTGAGGTTTCTTTTAAAAATAAAACAATCCCTTAAATAGATAGAAGGGATTGTTTATAACATTCTTAGTCAAATAATTGAAAAACAAATACAAATGACCTATAGAATAACCTATTCAGACTCTTTGTTCTTTTCAGCTTGCTGTTTCTCAAGCTGTTCTCCCCAAAGAGATCTTTCAGGAGTGACAACTTTGCCTTTTATGTACTCAACTTTGAAGCCCCAGTACTTAGCCCACTTTTCACCTTCGCTACCTTTAGGAGTTTTTACTATTGGGCCTTTACCTTCTTGTGCAGGTAGGTAAAGATTGCTGAAATCTGTAAGTGTACCAGGAATCCTAATGTACTTTAGAGGACGATCACTACCAATTGACTGTGCAATCTGATCGTTAAGCAAAGTATAATCATTCAGCGTGTTACCCATATGCTGCATGCTATCTGGAATATCTAGGAACTCGATAGGAGAGTTTATAAATAATTTTCCGCCAGTTTTTTCCACAGAATCTCCTAGGTGAACAAATATGAGCTTGTCATTATTAACAAAAGCGCTATCACCGATTTCCTTCACAGTGTTAGGGAGCACTATAGCCTCAGCTTTTTTAAGATTAGAAAGCCCTGATACTGCAACTACAGTTTTCTTAACGTTCCCATCAACTGTCTTGACGGTGATAGTCTTAGGGACTACAACGACCTTAAGCTTATCATCATCAGGAGTCTTTATACCTGTAATCTTGATATGATTAACATCTCCATCATCAGCAAGGGTGTACTCGAATAGTTTGCCATCAGTAGCAGGGAATTTCTTGAAGTTGCTCTTAGTAACTTTTGAGTTGTTATCAAGCTTCTTAGAATCCGAATTAGAACCGCCGCCACAGCCTGTCAGCATAACGATGCATACTATTAAAAATGCAACAAGTTTTCTTTTCATTGTTTCCTCCATAGTAAATAAAATCAATTTTTACAATTGAAAAACAATTCTATTAGTTTTAAGCGACTTATCAAGGTGATACAAACAATTAGAGCAAAATAATAAAAAGAATATAGATAGTAATAGATAAAAAAATCTTCACAAAATAAACTTTTGACAAAGTGAACATATCAAGATACAATAATGTTGTCAGTAGGTGTTGTCACTTGGAAATCTTGTATTATGACTAGCTATTTCATTAATATAATACGTCTATCAGTTAATACGATTATAGATTCAATTATATATCAAAGCATACGAAAGAAACACAACATCGATTATAAACATTTGAAAGGATGTGTCTTAAATGACGAAACAATCTGAATTCGATAAAGTACTATCATCGAAAGATATATTAGTAATAGCTTTTGGTGCGATGATTGGTTGGGGATGGGTAATCTCAACTGGTGACTGGATAAATAGAGGCGGTGTGCTCGGAGCGGCAATTGGATTTGTACTTGGAGGCATAATGATTTTCTTTGTAGGACTTACTTATGCAGAGCTTACTGCAGCTATGCCTCAGTGCGGTGGAGAGCATGTGTTCAGCTACAAGGCGATGGGAGCAACCGGATCATTCATCTGTACGTGGGGAATTATACTTGGATACGTCGGAGTTGTTTGCTTTGAGGCATGTGCATTCCCAACGATTATTTCTTATATATTCCCAGGATTCCTGAAGGGCTACCTATATACTGTTGCGGGCTTTGACATTTATGCATCTTGGCTTGCTCTGGCCTCTACAATTGCTGCTCTTATGACTTTTGTCAATATCATGGGAGCAAAGACGGCGGCAATAGTTCAGACGGTACTTACAGCTATAATCTTTAGTGTGGGTATACTACTCATCGGAACATCTATCGTTAAAGGAGATATAGGCAACCTTATGCCACAGCTTTTTGCAGGCAAGGGGAAACAATCTACCTTAAGTCATGTGTTACATGTAGCGGTAATGACACCATTCTTTTTCATTGGTTTTGACGTAATTCCGCAAGCTGCTGAGGAGATACAGGGATCACTAAAGAAGATAGGTAAGATTCTCATAATGTCAATTATGATGGCGGTTGCATTCTATTCGCTAGTAATACTAGCAGTTGGTTATCTGATGAATTCTTCGGAGATTAGTGCATCGATGGGTGGCGTTGGACTAGTAACGGCTGATGCTATGGCAAAAGCTTACGGAATGAAAAAGATGGCGGATGTAGTTATAATCGGTGGTTTGTGCGGAATCGTTACTAGCTGGAACTCGTTTATGATTGGCGGAAGCCGTGCGATGTATTCGATGGCTGATTCGAACATGATACCGAAGGCGTTTGCCAAGTTACATCATAAGTACAAGACACCTGTAAATGCACTAATATTAATCGGAGTTATCTCAATGCTCGCTCCTCTTGCGGGTAGGCAGATGCTCGTATGGATATGTGATGCAGGAAACCTCGGCTGCTGTCTAGCTTACTGCATGGTATCAATTTCGTTCCTTATATTAAGACGCAAGGCGCCTGATATGCCAAGACCTTATCGCGTAAAGCACTATAAGTTTGTAGGTGTTATGGCGACTGTCCTATCTGGAGGAATGGTATCTATGTACCTGATTCCAGGCTCAGGAAGCACGCTTGCGATGCAGGAGTGGCTGATGGCCGGCGGATGGGCTCTGATGGGAGCGGCATTCTTTGTATTAAACAAGAAGAAGTACGGAGAACAGTTTGGAAAACATCTAGATATAGCGGTGGAGTATTCTGTAGAAGATCTCGAAGAGCTGAGAGCTCATAGAGAAGTGCGTTCGGCAAATGAAGTAAGAGCTTTGTAAATAGGAACTGGGAAACCAGATAAATCAAAAGAAAGGTACAGCTGTCAAGAGAAATACTTGACAGCTGTTTTTTGTTATGTTATAGTTTTACGGTATGAAAGAAGATATAAGCAATGTTGAATATGCGAGCTTAATGTATGACTTCTACGGCAGTCTGCTAGATGAGAACAAGCGCGAGATTATGGATCTCTATCATGAGGATAATCTGTCGCTGACAGAGATTGCAGAAGAACTTGGACTCAGTAGGCAAGGTGTTCACTACGTACTCAAGAAAGCAGAGAGCAGCCTTGAGAAGTACGAAGCTGCGCTAGGGCTCGTTGCAGAGTGGAAAGCTAATAATGCTCTGATTTCTGAAGCTGATAACCTGCTGGAAAGCATGAGCTCGGTGGATGATGCGGAGGAGCTTCGCGGAGCACTTTCAAAGATGAATGAATTTATGCATAGGGCTCTCGATCTATAAGAGCCTTCATATATGGAGAGATAGGATAAGGTATGGCATTCGAAGGTTTATCGGAAAAATTACAAGAAACATTTCGAAATCTACGAGGCAAAGGTGTTGTAAGTGAGAAGGACATAGATGCGGCGATGCGCGAGGTAAAGCTAGCGCTACTCGAGGCTGATGTTAACTTCAAGGTCGTAAAGCAATTTATTGCTACTATTAAAGAGAAGGCGATGGGTGCAGATGTGCTCAAGAGTCTTACTCCAGGGCAGCAAGTGCTCAAGATTGTGAAGGAAGAGCTTATTGACATGATGGGCGGAGCGAACAGCAAGCTCACATATTCGCCAAGTGGATTTACTGTTTATATGATGGTTGGTCTCCAGGGTACTGGTAAGACAACAACCTGTGGAAAGCTGGCTGCTTGGCTAAAGCAGAATGGCAAGAAGCCGATGCTATGCGCATGTGACGTGTATAGGCCAGCGGCTATAGATCAGCTAGAGGTAGTTGGTAAGGCTGTAAATACTCCTGTGTATACCATGAGGGAGTCGAATGAGCCACTGGTTATCGCTAAGGCTGCTCTAGAAGAGGCTCAGCGTAAGGGCTGTAACGTTCTGATTGTCGATACAGCAGGACGTTTGCAGATAGATGAAGCACTGATGGAAGAACTGGTTCAGCTGAAAAAGGGCATTAGACCTCACGAGATTCTACTTGCGGTTGATGCACTCACAGGTCAGGATGCGGTTAACATCGCAGAGGGGTTCAATGAGAAGCTCGGCATTGATGGCATAATCATGACCAAGATGGATGGAGATTCCCGCGGAGGTGCTGCGCTATCAACCAAGATGGTTACTGGTAAGCCAATTAAGTTCATGGGTACTGGTGAGAAGTATAATGCTCTCGAACCATTCCACCCAGACAGGATAGCTTCGAGAATTCTCGGAATGGGCGATGTCATGAGCCTCATCGAACAGGCTGAAAGTGCTTATACCGAAGAAGAAGCTGCAAGAATGGAAGCGAAGTTTAGGAAGAATCAATTTGACCTGAATGATTTTCTAGAGCAGATGGGACAGATCAGCAAGATGGGCGGAATTGCGAAGCTTATCGATATGATTCCCGGAATCTCAGCAACTGATAAGAAACAGATTGATTTCGAGAAGGGTAAGAAAGATCTCGATAGAATGAAAGCGATTATCCAATCGATGACTAATGCAGAGCGTGAGAATCCAAATATTTTAAACGCAAGTAGGAGAAAACGTATCGCAGCTGGAAGCGGTCAGACGGTACAGAGCATCAACCAACTTATCAAGCAGTTTGATGAGATGAAGTCGATGATGAAGAAGTTTAATAATCCGGCGGCACTTAAGAAGAACAAACTTTTTAGAGGACTAATGGGTTAGCTTATAACAAATTTATTTGTTAAGCATAAATATTATTTTTTAAAGATAATCAGGAGGAACAAATGGTTAAGATCAGATTAAAGAGAATGGGAGCTCATAAGAAGCCTTTCTACAGAGTAGTAGTTGCAGATTCAAGAACTCCAAGAAATGGAAGATTTATCGAAGAGATTGGTACATACAATCCTCTTAAGGATCCAGCAGAGATCAATATCGATAACGAGGCTGCACAGAAGTGGCTTGCTAACGGAGCACAGCCTACCGACACCGTAAGAGCGCTGCTCAAGAAGTCGGGTTGCTTGAAGTAGGAAGGAAGAGATAATGGCCGGCTTAGTTGAATCAATTGCCAAAGCACTAGTATCAAGGCCTGCCGATGTTGTCGTGACTGAAGAAGTGAACGGCAACGAGATAGTGATTAAACTCAGCGTTGCAAAAGAGGACATGGGTAAAATCATTGGCAAACAGGGACGCATTGCCAAAGCAATTAGAACTGTTGTGAAGGCAGCTGCAATCAAGCAGAACAAGAGAGTCACTGTTGATATCGTTGAATAATAGCGCGACTCGGGCAATTATCATTATCAAGGCATGCGTGATCCACGCATGCTTATTTTCTATAATGAGGGAAGTGAATTTTTAGTGTGGATAGAGGGTGTGAGTGCATCCAAGGAGGAGAATATGTCACTAGCAAAAGACAATACGATGGTTAGTGTTGGAAAGGTTGGAGCTGCAGTTGGCCTAAAGGGGGAGACCAAGGTGCGCCTCTACGCGGAAGAATCTGAAAACCTCTATGAGGGGGCAGTGCTACTTGTAGATGGTAAGAAACATTCAGAGCTTGGAGGAGATAATGCAGTTTACGGAGTAGATGGATCGATTGAGCTCGAGGTTAAGAGTATCAGGTATCAAAAGGGAAGACCTGTAGTGAAGTTCTATAATGTTGCAGATAGAACCGCAGCTGAAAAGCTAACAGGTGCAGAACTTTACATACCAGAAAGTGAACTGGCTGAACTTGAGCCAGGACACTACTATTACCGTGACTTAATAGGACTACGTGCTCGCGATTCTGAGAGTGGAGAAATCATCGGAGATGTAAATGATATGATTGATAATCCATCTCAGACTTTACTAGAGGTGGTTCTAGCTGAGGACAGCAGAAAGGTGCTGATTCCATATGTTGACGCCTTTATAAAGGAAGTTTCGCTGGAGGATGGCACTATTGATATCACACTAATTCCAGGGTTAATTTAATAATAGATAGAGAATGCAGTAGATGAGAATTAATATTATGACCCTCTTTCCAGAGATGTTTGAACCGATTAGGTCAAGCATGATAGGAAGGGCTGCCGATAATGGAATTATCGAGTTAAATATTGTTAATATAAGGGATTATACTGAGGATAAGCATTGCCGCGTCGATGACACGCCTTTTGGAGGTGGCGCAGGTATGATTATGCAGGTTCAGCCTATCGTTTCTTGTTATAGGCAGAATGAGTTCACAGGCAGAACTATCTACATGTCACCTCGCGGGCGCAAGCTCTCTCAGGAGACTGCTGAAGAGCTTGCTGGTGAGGGCGAGCTCACAATCCTTTGCGGGCACTATGAGGGTGTTGATGAGCGAGCCCTCACCGAGCTCTCCGCCGAGGAGATTTCGATTGGGGACTATGTGCTGACGGGTGGAGAGCTGCCCGCGATGGTGCTAGTCGATGTGGTTGCCAGATTTATTCCGGGCGTGTTGGCATCAGATGAGTCAGTGCTAGAGGAATCAATCTATTCGGGACTTCTAGAATACCCTCAGTACACAAGGCCAAGGACCATGGAAGAGGGTAAAGTTCCAGAGGCTCTACTTAGCGGTGACCACAAGAGAATAGAGCTCTGGAGATTTGAGCAATCTATGAGGATAACAAAAGAAAGAAGACCTGATATGTGGCAGGAATTCGTTGAGAAATTCAGAACTGATGAAAAGGCATACCCCAAGAAGGAACGTCTTCTAATTGAGTCAGTTATTGAGAATTAGGTGCTGATAAAGCATTGTTATAGTACAATCTTTCGTGTAAAATCATTCTGTAGAGGTGTGGATGATGAAGAAAAAAAAGACTTTGTTCTGGGGAGCGATATATGTGATTGCATTGATTACCGTTTTGGTAATCGTATATGTGCTGCCTTCAGTTGCAGGTCTTTTTGATAGGTCTTATGTAGCAAAGTACGGAAACGTTGAAGTTAAAGACGAGACAGAAGGCTACATAGTGAGAAATGAGACCGTTTACACAGCTGGAAAAGCAGGGAATGTTAAGCGTACAGTTACTGAAGGTGAGCTGGTAAAGGGAAACTCTAAAGTTGTAAAGATTTCTGGAGAAGGAGCTAGTAGTTCTAGCGATAAGTATGATTCTCTTCTGAAGAAGATTAAGAAGGAAGATGCTGTTATAAGCACTGATAACGGAAACACCGAACATCCAGGATATATCACTTATAAGCTAGATGGCCTTGAATACCTGAATTCGGATAATATATTTAATATGTCAGAGAACCAATTTGAAAAACTAGGAAAGTCAAAAATTAGTGAGCTGTCTGACGGGAAAGTAGCTAAAGGTGAACCTGTATTTAAGGTAATCGAAAATGGTAGCTGGTGGTATATTTTTTATGCGGATTCAGAGACGGCCAATCACTATGCTAAGGGGCAAAATGTCAAGATTTCCATTGCTAATAAGAATATGAATGCTGTTGTCGTTGGTCTCCACAAAGGAAAAGGGAAGAGTGCGCGTATAATTCTTAGATGTAGACAGTATTTTGACGGTTTCACTACAGGTAGATTTGAGAAAGCTAATGTTACTGCATCAAGCTCAGATGGTGTAGTGATTTTGACTAAAAGCATTGTCAAGAAAGATGGCAAAAAAGGCGTCATCACTAAGGATAAAATCGGTAGGCTGAGATTCAAGGCGATTAGTATCAAGGCTAATAATGGTGAGAAGGCTGCCGTATATGAAGACATATACATGGATAGCAAAGGCAATTATGTCAAGACGATTAGCACTTATGACGAAGTTGTTAAATCGCCGAGCAGGCGCGATATAAAAAATGCAAAGGATGTTAGCAAATAATGAGTATTCGGGACAATTATTTAGAAATATTGAAGCGTAAGGATGCTGCTGCAAAGCGCTCGGGACGAAGTCCAGAAGATGTAATTCTCATGGCTGTTACGAAGAAGCATGAGCCGGCTGAACTAAAGGAAGCGATCGATGCAGGGGCTACTGACTTTGGTGAAAACAAGGTTCAGGAACTGCTGAGCAAGTATGATGAAGTCCATCCGGATAGGTGGCATCTCATTGGACATCTACAGACTAACAAGGTTAGGCAGATAATTGATAAGGTAATTATGATTCATTCTGTTGATTCGCTTAAGCTTGCAAGGGAGATTAACAAGAGGGCAGCAGCTGCAAGTCTTGTAATGGATGTTCTGATTGAGATTAACCTTGCTGAGGAGGAGTCAAAAACAGGAATCCCTAAGGGAGATGTACAGGAGCTTATAGAGTGTATTGTGGCTGAATGTGATTCTGTGCGGGTTCGCGGTATTATGTGTATTCCTCCTATGGCGGATAATCCGGAGGATTCCCGTAGATACTTTAAGGAGACGAAAGGAATTTTTGAAGAACTCAAGAAACTCGACTTCCCTAAAGAGCGTGCATATATAGACACACTATCAATGGGAATGTCTGCGGACTTTGAAATTGCTATTGAGGAAGGGTCTACGATTGTAAGAGTAGGAAGTTCAATTTTTGGACAGCGCGATTACCGTTAATGTGGTAGAATAAGATGATATAGGTGAGAAAATCTCACGCAGTTTTCATTGAACGATGAAAATTAATAATATAATAGTATGGATATTAAATTGACGTAAAATGGAGGAAAGAGTCATGGGTTTTAAGGATGCTCTTAAAGCGGCAATCGGAATGGAGTCAGAGGACGAAATCGAAGTTTCAGAAGATGAAATCGCTGAAGAAATGGACAAGATGAGAGGCGACGAGAAACCAGTCGCTCCAATGGGCCAATCTCGTCCAGAGACTGGCATTCACAAGTCAGATGCGGCATATGATAAGATTGAGCCACTAATTTCAAAGGGACCACAGAATAAAGCTTATTCGATGAATGGTTCAGGTCCTTTTAAGATGCTTGTAATCGAGCCTAAGAATTTCGACGAGTGTACTAAGCTCGTAGATAATCTTAAGTCGAGAAAGCCTGTGATTATTAACCTAGAACATGTTGAGACTGAGCTAGCTCGTAAGATGTTCGATTTCCTTAGTGGAGCAACATATGCACTTAATGGAAATGTACAAAGAGTGACATCTAACATATTCATATTTGCACCTGCTAATGTTGACATAGCTGCGAAGGTTAACCGTGAGAGTGCTGAAGGTGGACAGCTTGGCGAGAAAAGCAGCCCTTGGAGGTAATTGATGGATTTAGTTCTGATAAGAGCCATCACGTGGTTTTGCTCAATACTACAGATGATGCTTGTAGTGACAGCGGTGTTAAGCTGGTTTGCAGGAACTAGTGAGTTCATGAGAGGCTTATATCAGATGGGAACCCAGCTTACAAGTCCGCTTGTCAATCCGATTAGAAAGATAATCTATAAGAATGGCCACGGGCAGATGGGTCTAGACTGGGCGCCGATGATTGCGTTTTTACTAATTCGCGTTTTCCAGGTGTTAGCCATAAGGCTGATAACGAATGTTTTTTAGGCGAAAGCCATAATTATACTTGATTAAGAGAGAAATAGAAGGGAAGGTACCGATACTATGATAATGCCAATAGATATCGATAAGAAAGATTTTACTCGTGACAAAAAGGGGTATAACTCAAGAGAGGTTGATGAATTTCTAGACCTTATAATTGTTGACTATGAGAAGGTTCTTAATGATAATAGAAACATGGCTCACAAGATTAAGTTCCTCGAGAAGCAGCTTGAGGAGTCGCAGAAGTCTGACACAGCTATGCTCGACACACTCGAGACAGCTAAGAGGCTTATGGCTGATATCTCTGCAAGTGCTGAGAGAAGAGCTGAGCTCATGATGAGAGATGCTGAGCTAGAGGCTGAGAGCATGCTTCTAGAAGCAAAAACTACAGTTAAGAAGCTCAACGATGAGCACCTGGTACTCAAACAGAAGGTTGAGAGACTTAGAAGCAACTACAAAGCTATGCTTAAGCTCGAGATGGAAAAGTTAGACAACGACGAGTATGGTCTTCTTCCTGACCTTGATAGAAGTGACATTCCTGATATCGACAAGGAGCTCAAGACGCCATTTGGTGGAGATGAAGCTGCAGTTACTCAGGATACTCTTGTTATCAAGAAGAAAGAGGATAAGGCTGAGGAGAATACTGAAAAGGCTACAGTTTCAGATCTCAGTGAGAGCCTTAAGAACCTTGCTAAGGAACAGGGTTCAATCGACGATACTATTATATTAAAGTAGAATAGAGAAGATTCATGATGCTGGTAATTATAGCGAGTGGGCTTCTGATTATAGATCAGATTACAAAATTCGCTGTGAGAAGCCGCATGGAGATTGGAGAAACGCTCCCCGTTTGCCGTGGCGTATTAGATTTTACATACGTCCAGAATCGGGGAGCCGCTTTTAGCTTATTCCAGAACTCGCAGCTCATCACAGTAATTTTACCTATAATAACAATGATAGTGGGAATACTATTCCTACTACACCTCAGAAAGAAAAAAGAGAGGCTTGCAGAGTTTGGAGTACTTCTCATAATGTCTGGAGGAATTGGAAACCTCATCGATAGAACCGTTCTGGGATTTGTGACGGACATGATTTCGGTGGGGAGTTTCCCAGTGTTTAACGTTGCGGATATCTGCGTTACAGTCGGATGCGCAGTTCTGATTCTGTGGGTAATAATTGGGGACAGAAAAGATGCTTAAGCCAAGACAGGAACAAGTGAATATACGCGATGCTGCACCAGAGAAGCTGGATAACTTCGCATACGGGGGAACAGAGACTTCTACTCAGGCGGATATGAACTTAGCCGGAGATGGCAATATGGAAAGCCATGATGTAACAGGTGAAGAGTTAGCGTTGCAAACTGGTACTGCTTCACATGGGCAGATTAGAGAAGTCAAGAGTCTTACCCCCTTAGAATCCGATGAAGGTAAGAGACTTGACGCTTACATAGGTGAAGTGACCGACCTCTCGAGGAGCTACGCTCAGAATCTCATCGAGGACGGTCTAGTCAGCGTCTCGGGGAAGAAGGTAGCAAAAAAGTACAAAGTCAAGTCAGGCGAAACTATAATGATTTCCATTCCAGAGGCGAAGCCTATAGGCGCTGCCCCTGAAGATATCCCAGTAGATATAATATATGAGGATGAGGATGTAATAGTGGTTGAAAAGCCGCGCGGCATGGTTGTACATCCGGCTACCGGAAACCCTGGTGGCACGCTCGTCAATGCTATAATGTATCACTGTGGAGATTCACTCTCGTCCATAAATGGAGCGATTAGACCAGGAATCGTCCACAGGATTGATAAGGATACGAGCGGCCTACTGATGATAGCCAAGAATGACAGTGCACACGAATCGCTTGCCGCGCAACTCAAGGTACATTCAGTTACTAGAGAATATGTAGCGCTAGTCTTTGATAACATCAAGAAGGATAAACTGACCATAGATGCGCCAATCGGTCGTGATGACATCAATAGACTCAGAAAGGCTGTAAACGGAATAGGATCAAGAGATGCAGTCACGCACATTAGAGTCCTGAAGCGTTACGGTAAATACACTCTTGTAGCTGCACGACTTGAGACGGGACGCACACATCAGATTAGAGTCCACATGGCTTCTATCAAGCATCCACTAGTTGGGGATACGCTATATGGACCGAAGAAACATCCTTTTGGACTGACTGGTCAGCTTCTTCATGCTAGACTGCTAGGATTCGAACACCCTAGGACAGGTGAGTACATGGAGTTTTCTAGCGAGATCCCTGAGTATTTTCAAGAGGTGCTGGACAAGCTGGATGATATGGAGAACAGATGAGTAATAACGAGAAAATAAAGATAAAGCCAGGCACACTGCTGTATCCGTTGCCAGCTGTTATGGTGACTGCAGGTACTACGGAGAGGAACAATATCATTACGATTGCGTGGACCGGAATCATCAATTCTGACCCTGCTATTTTGTATATTTCTGTGAGAAAATCAAGGTACAGTCATGCGATAATTTCAGAGAATGGAGAGTTCGTAATCAACCTTACAACTGAGAAACTAGCTAGAGCAACTGACTTTGCTGGGGTAAGATCTGGACATAATCTCGATAAAGTGAATGAACTAGGTCTCACATTGATTCCTGGAGAGACTAATAAAACGCCGATGATTGCCGAATCGCCGATTAACCTTGAGTGCAAGGTTGTGGAAGTACGAGAGTACCCAACTCATGATATGTTTATAGCTGAAGTCGTAGATGCTCATATCAGTGCCGAATTTGTAGATGAGAACGGTAGCTATGATTTTGGTCGAATGAATCTTATCGCCTTTAACCATGGCGGATACTATGGGCTTGATGATGAAGATATGGGTAGATTTGGATTTTCTGTCATGAAGGAGAAGACGCGGCGCCGCAAGGAGAAGGAAGCGAGAGGTGCTAGAAGACAGCAACCAAGAAACCGTAGGAATTCCAGCAGGCAACCTAATAATGGTATCAAAGCTAAGAGTAATATTGATAAAAGAAAAAACTATAATTAATCAAGTATGGAGATTAAAATTCTCTATAGCGGTTGCTAAATAGGACACCTTATGATATTATGGCGTCGAAGTGTAGTTAGTTGCAACTAACTACAAGGGTTTAAATATAAAGGGGGTTCAAAATGTTAGAAAGAGATTTTAATAATTACATTGCTAATCTAGGTGTTATGATATTTAAACTTCATAATATTCACTGGAATGTGGAAGGATCACAGTTTGTAGCAGTGCACGAATTTACTGAAAGCCTCTATAACGAGATATTTGAATACTATGATGCTGTTGCAGAGCATATGAAAATTTATTCAGCATCTCCTGATGTAAAGATGGCTGATTACCTTAAAAATGCATCGATAAAGGAGATTGACGCCAAGAAATTCGATATTAAAGAGGCTCTTGGAATCGTAAAGGAAGACCTTGAAGAACTCCGTAAGCAGGCAACAGAACTTAGAAATGCTTGCGATAATGAGGGTTGGTTCTCTGGTGTATCCATATTCGAGGATCAGATAGCTTATTATAATAAGCAGATTTGGTTTGTAAGAGCACTTCTCGGTTAATAGGTATCTTAGAGGGTTCACCGCCATATAATAATCAGATACAAATACCGCGACAATTCGCGGTATTTTTGTTCATTTAGAATACTGCAAACTAGGAATAAATAACCGCTAAAATCACTAAACTAGAGTGATAATAGCGGTTTTATATTTTTGTCATATAACTAAATGAATTGAAGAACCTAGTTATTGTTAGTATAACCAGACAGCTTTGGAGCGACATAAACTGTAGAATTATGCGTGAAAATCACCATTCCTGGCTTCGCACCGCTAGGCTTCTTGACGTACTTAACTAGAGTATAGTCGACTGGGACGTTGTCGCTGTCCTTTCCCTTGCTATGGTAGGCAGCTATGGAAGCCGCTTCATATATGGTCCCAGCTGAAATATCTTCAAGTGACTCACCTGATTCAGTTACGAGGATGACGTGTGAACCAGGAATGTCCTTGGTATGAAACCAGATATCGGTACGACTAGCGGTCTTTGTAGTAAGCTGGTCGTTTTCCTTGTTATTTCTACCGACAAATACATAGTGTCCGTCAGATAGTCTGTACTCGAGCGGTGTCTGTTTTTGTTTCTTTCGTCTCTGAATCGGCTTGCCGCGGTATCTAATGTATCCAGTCTCTGATAGTTCTTCTCTGATCTGATCCAACTCTAGCTCAGTGTTTGCAGAGTCAAGGCTCTGTATTACGCTATCAAGGTAAATGATATCAGCCTCAACCTCTTCGAGCTGGGCTGCCTTCTCTTTTATCGCTGTTCTAGCCTTTGAATATTTCTTAAAGTATTGCTGGGCGTTCTTAGCGCCAGAGAGTTTTTTCGAAAGCGGAATAGTGATATTACTTCCATCGTAGTAATTTACAACCTCTACAGATCGAGCACCCGCTTGAATCAGGTGGATGTTGGCTGTCAAAAGCTCACCATATAGGCGATACTTATCCGAATTCTCGGCCTTAAGCAGGTCCTCAGATAATCTCTTTTTCTTGAGGAGCGCCTTGTCTAGCGCTGATTTCACGACTTTGTGTAGCGGTACTATTTTTTGCTTGACTATATTAGTGCTTGCACGGTGCTGGTAGTAGAATTCAATACAATGACTGAGACTGTCAAATTCCTTCTGCCTTAGTTCGTGGTATTCTGATAGCTCTGTTATGTGAAATTCGAGAGGCATATCATCTTCATCAAAATATACAACAGGTGTAAATGATCCCGTCTGTGCAGATTCGGCAATCTCAGCTAGGCGAATGGCAGGTTCATCAACAGAAAGAAGTTCTCTAGCGATGGCTGGAGAAATTCCCGAGATGCGGCTCATAATGAGCTTTTCACTGAGAGTTACACCTTCTCTGTTCGTAAAATCCTCTGCAGATGCTGCTTTAAAAGGCGTCTTATCCTGTTCAGGTGGATACACATAGACAACACCTGGAAGCAGCTGTCTGTATCTATTTACATCTATAGAAATCCTCTTGATCGCATCGATGATTTTGCCAGAATCGATATCGATGAGAATTATGTTGCTATGCTTCCCCATAATTTCAATGATGAGTCTCTTGGAGGTGGTGAAACCGAGCTCTGTCTGAGCCTCAATATCGAGCTCTATGATGCGCTCAGAATCTCGCTGCCTTATCTCTGTTATGCGTCCACCCTGAATATGCTTTCTTAGAAGCATGCAAAAGTTAGGAGGCTGCATCGGGTTAATGTACTTATCATCTGTGAGACAGATGCGCGCAGACTGGCTACCGCACGAGGCAAGGAGCTTTACATTGCCTTCTCTCGTATGAATCTGTATTAATAAATTTTCTCCCGTCGGCTGATAGATTTTCTCAATCTTGCCGAGCGTAATGGTGTTCGATAGCTCTGATGCTATTGCGGATGTGATTATACCGTCAAATGCCAATTCGTATTCCTTTCTGACATCAGAAAAATTCGCTCTGATGACGACACGATGGTAAATAGCATATCACGGAGATCCGCATTTTTCAAGCTGTGCAGAGGTTTAAGACCTAGACTTGACAAACTTTGTATATACAAACTTTCATGAGATTTTAGAGAGTTTTTGAAAGATTCTTTGGTCTTGTAGGTATATGGCAACTAAAGCTCTAATTGTTTACTTTAAAGTGCATAAAAGATATAATAAATTGGTTAAACACGAGGAGGTGGATACGTGGTCAAGAGCATGACAGGATACGGTAGAGGCATATATTGCGATAATCAGCGGAGTATAACCGTAGAGGTTAAGGCTGTGAATCACAGATACTGCGATATAACCGTAAAGATGCCTAGAAAATACTCTTTTGCAGAAGAGAAAATAAAAGCGGCTGCAAAGGAAGTCCTAAAGCGTGGTAAAATTGAAATCGGTGTGTCCATAGATAATTTTGGCAAGAGTGAAACGAATGTAAACCTTAACCTAGAAGCGGCAAAACTATATTACGATGCGCTTACTGAGCTAGGGCATAGCTTTGATCTCGCAGGTGATGGACAGGTGTCATTAAGTCTTCTCGCTGGAATGACAGATGTGCTGACCACCTTACCAGCTGCAGAGGATGAAGAGGAAATTACAAGAGAACTGATGACGGCACTCAAGGAAGCTCTCGAAGGCATTAGTGCGATGAGAACTGTTGAGGGAGAAAAATTGGCACTAGATATACTCAACAGGGCCGATATCATTGAAAATACCAAGAATCTTATAGCAGAGAGAGCCCCAAAGATTGAAGAGGAATACAAGGAACGGCTGCAAGCGAGAATCACTGAACTTCTAGACGGTAGCGTAGAAATTCCAGAGGAGAGGCTTGCCATTGAGGCGGCTATCTTCGCGGACAAGGCGAATATAACAGAAGAAATCGTGAGGCTCGGCAGTCACGTAGACCAGCTCAGAGCGTTTATAAATAGCGATGAAGAGACTGTAGGCAAGAAGATTGACTTCTTAGTTCAAGAGATGAACAGAGAGGCTAATACGATTGGATCCAAGTCAAATGATATGGATATCACATCATGGATGCTAGAACTCAAAGCTGAGATAGAGAAAATTCGCGAACAGATTCAGAATATTGAATAGGTGAAGTAGCCTCGGAATAGATATTGTGATAGCTAGAGTGATAAGCGTTTTTGTGGTATAATGTTAGCCAAATATTTAATATGGGAGACAGTGATGGGAAAGTCGAGTCACAATGACGGCAGACTATTTGTTATATCGGGACCGTCAGGCGCAGGAAAGGGTACTATTTGCAAGAAATTGCTTGAGTCTGTAGATATTTCACTTTCAACTTCGATGACAACTAGAGTGCCAAGACAAGGTGAAGTAGATGGTAAAGACTATTACTTCGTTACGGTAAATGAGTTCGAAGAGAAGATTGCGAATGGTGGGATGCTAGAGTATGCGAGAGTGTTTGATAACATTTATGGTACACCTAAGGACATGGTCATTAAACAGCTTGAAAGAGGCAGAGATGTCATTCTAGAGATTGATGTTCAAGGTGGATTGCAGATAAAACAGAAGATGCCAGAACAAGCAGTGCTTGTGTTCATTCTACCACCAGATTTCGCTACGCTACGCCAGAGGATTATAGACCGAGGCACTGAGACTAAAGAAGTAATCGACAAGAGATTTAACGAAGCGATTAATGAGATAAAACTGATTGGTGAGTATGACTACTATGTGGTCAACGACGAGCTTGATGACGCCGTGTATGAGCTTAAGGCCATAATTATGGCTGAGAGGAGACGTGTGCCGAACAAGATAATGCCAATCGTTAGAGAATACGAGAGGGGAATACAGGAGGAAAATCATCATGATGTTATATCCAGCAATTAACGAGCTTAACAAGCTAACAGACAGCAGATACACACTGGTTGTACTAACAGCGAAGAGGGCCAGAGATATCATTGACGGTAAGCCAGTTCTTACAGATGTTGAAGCAGAGAGACCTGTGAGCCTTGCAACTAACGAGATAGCTGAAGGACTCATAACTTACAAGAGAAGTGATGGACACAAAGAAGAGGGTGAGACATTTGAAAACTTTGAACTAGACATTAAATGTGATGCTGCTTTGGCTTCCGATGCAGCTCAAGTCGAGAATGCCGAAGAGGTTAAGAGTGAAGTTGAAGTCGAGGAAACAGTTGCAGAAGAGACAGATCTGGATGCTTAAGCTCTGGGATGTAATATGGTAACTGAAATGGAAGTCGTTTAGATTTCCATTTTTTATATATAGATATATCAGGCGGTACGATGGAGAATTACATTACAAATATTCCATTTAAATTGGTAAGCAGTGATACAGAACAATTTGATGAGATTACAAGTACTGCCGAGAATATTAGAGAGATTGCTTATGGGAAATAGTGTAGAAGCGGACCTTATGAAACTACTCGCTACACTCGGTGAAAAGCAGGCGAGTGGGCAAGGGGTATTTATAGAAGAGAAGAAATATGGCTTGATTGGAGGCAATGTAAGTCATAGCCTGTCAAAGAAGCTGCATGGGCTAATAGGTGGCTATGCATATAGCCTAATTGAGCTACGAGATAGTAAAAGGCTAGGAGAAGTCCTGCACATGGCGGGTTTTTACGGTTTCAATATAACTAATCCTTATAAGGAGGCCGTGATAGAGCATCTAGATGAGCTTTCTGAAGAGGCTGAAGTTATACAGGCTGTAAACACAGTAAAGGTGCTACCAGATGGGAGACTCAAAGGTTATAATACTGATTATCTAGGGCTAATGAAGCTGTTTAAAGCGGAGACTGTAGCAGGTAAAAGGGTTGCGATATTAGGAACTGGCGGAGCATCGTTATCGGCTATATACGCTATGAAAAAATTAGGCGCTAATGAAATTGTAAGAGTTTCTAGAAACCGAGATAAAGTAGATAGTTTAGTACAGATAGGTGAGCCTGGTAACTCGCAAAAGCTAAGTGAAATATATAATTACGATGATAACGAGTGGCGAGATGCTGAGATTATAATTAATACTACTCCGGTTGGTATGTTCCCAGATAATGGTAAGTCTCCGCTAGATGCTTGTGATGTAAACTGGGAAAGCCTAGAGCGAACTGAAATGGCGGTTGATCTCATATACAATCCTCATAGAACAAAGTTCATGCAGGATGCGGAATTAGCAGGAATAAAAACTATCGGTGGACTAGGGATGCTCATATGGCAGGGCATATATGCAAGAGACATCTGGGAAGGCAGAAATATGGAGCCGGATTATTCGCTCGCTGCATCTGTCATGGAGAGGCTCCTTAGAGAACAGCTTAATTTGGTGACAGTTGGGATGCCGGGCAGTGGTAAATCGTCTATATCAAGACAAGTAGCACTTACCATGAAACGTAAATTTGTAGATATAGATAGGGCGGTCGCACATGAGGAAGGATGCGCTATAAATCAGATAATTGAGAAATCTGGAGTCGAAGTATTTAGAAATATAGAGAGCAAGAAGCTTCGAGAAGTGTGCGCTAGAAATCATCAGGTGATTGCGACTGGAGGAGGCTCTATCTTGAAGGAAACCAATAGAGAAATAATTCGCGAGAACAGCCTCGTTATATATATTGATAGGCCGACAAAGTTTCTTGCTACTAAGAACAGACCGCTAAGCCAGAGGAAAGGTGTCTACAACCTGTACAGGGAAAGGGCGAATTTGTACCATGGAATTGCGGATATAAAGGTGAACAACAAGTATAGGTTTGGACGCGAAAAGCGCATGGCAGACGAACATGTAACCTTTAACAAAAAGAACGAAGCAGATTCGAAGCAGTCGCAGTATATGCGAGATATAAGAAGGTTTGCTAGAAGTGTAGCTAAAAGATATAAGCTACATATAAGGCATATTGTTGAAAGAGATATCTATGGAATTGGCAGATAACAAGCAATTCAGCAATTTATGTTCTATAAACAAGAAACGACCCTCAGCTTGTGCTGAAGGTCGTTTTCTATTATTCACTTAATTTATTGAAACGGATGTCTAAAATTCATTTAAAATATATATCTTAGAATAGCTTTAGTCCGAAGAACGTATTAAGCTGACCTATAAGTATGAAGAATGTGAATACAGGTGCAACCCACTTGAGGCAGAATCTGTAGAACTTCTCAGACTTAAACTCAGAGCCAATATGTACTTCTTCAGGAAGCATATCTGGATGAATCCAACCAAATATGATAGTAGTTATGAATGCGCCTATTGGCATCAGTACACCTTCTGCAAGGAGGTCGAAACCATCTAACCAGCTGAATTTTCCGAACATAGGTGGAAGATACTTTCCAAGACCATCGTATGCAACGAGCAATCCCATGCAGAGGCAAACTAGTCCAAAACCCCAAGCGAGTTTCTTACGCTGATTTCCATAGCCCTTCTTGAGACCGTAGTCGATGAACGAACCGATGATTGCTTCGAGTACTGACATAGACGATGTGATAGCTGCTATTACTACGAGTCCATAGAATAGCACACCGAATATAGGACCAAGCTTACCCATGCCATTAAATACTGTCTGTAGAGTCATGTACAGAAGGCCAGCACCACCCTGTGGACTCTGTCCACTTGCGAATACTGCAGGCATGATAGCAAGACCAGCCATAAGTGCGATTACTGTATCGGCAAAAGGTATAACCAAACTGCTCTTCTCTATGTTTTGCTCCTTCTTCATGTATGAGCCATATGTTACAAGGATACCCATACCGAGGGATAGCGAGAAGAATACTTGACCGCCTGCTGCGGCAAGAACTGTTATCCAGCCGGTGCCCTTGAATACTTCAAAGTTAGGCTTGAACAGGAATGAGAGACCTGCAGAAGCACCAGGAAGAGTTACACTTCTTATGATGATAACAAGTAGCATTACGAAAAGTGCAGGCATAGCTACCTTGTTGAATTTTTCTATTCCTTCAGATAGACCACGTGCAACAACAATTATTGTTAAAACAAGGAATATAGCTGTATAAACTGCTGACTGAGTCTGGTCTGCTGATAGTCTTGCAAAGTACTCAGGACCAGATAAGCCGTTTACACCCCAGCTTGCACCAAATAAATCTCCGAGATTCGCTATAGTGTACTTTAGACAATATCCACCTAGATATGAATAGAATCCGAGTATGAAGAATGGAGCGAGTGCACCGAACCATCCTACGATCGTGTACTTTTTGCTCACCTCTCTATAAGCGAGGATGATAGAGCTGTGTGTCTTTCTTCCGAGAGAAAGCTCAGTCATAATCAGTACATATCCTGCGAATACAGCTAGTAATAAATAAAGTATTAGGAAGGCAAAGCCTCCGTTCATTCCCAGCTTGTATGGGAATCCCCACATGTTTCCAAGTCCAACGGCAGACCCTATAGCAGCGAGCATAAAGCCCATCGAGCTACCCCAAGACTCTCTTTTTACTTCCTTTTTAGGCATTTTTTGTTCCTCCAGTTAAATTTCTCGTTTCGAATGTTGGTATTATACAAGAAAATTTGACATATTGTCAATAGAAACAAAAAATAAGCTCAAATTATCGATAAAAATACAAATTTATTATTTAAGGTGTGTAAAAAAATTATCATCGATAAAATATGTACAAGTAAATAATGTTTAAAATTACCCGTTGACATGCATAGTAACAGATGCTAACATTACACTATTACATTACTACTTTACTGTGCTAAATTGAAAGCAGATTGTTTAGATTAGGTTTTAATCAGTAGAGATGATTCCTACATATGTATATTTAGGAAGATGATAGAAGCTTAGTCTGATACGAACAAGTAGTGATGTGTATTAATAGTGAAGAATTTTAAATTTTATTAAGAACTAGAAATGTAATGGAGAGAAGCTATGAAAAATAAAATAATGGTAAAGAACATGATTAGATGTATTGCTTTCACATTGATTATTATGACATCAATCGGACTTACAGGATGTGGAACTAATTCAAAATCTGACCTTGAATATGTCAAGAATAAGGGAACACTTGTCGTTGGTCTCGATGATACTTTTGCGCCTATGGGATTTAGGGACAAGGCTGATAAGCTAGTCGGTTTTGATATTGACCTAGCTAGAGCTGTTACTAAGAAGATGAGAATTAAAGTTAAGTTCCAACCCATCGATTGGTCCGCTAAGGAGGGGGAACTCAAGTCAAAGAACATCGACTGCGTGTGGAACGGCATGTCTGCAACTTCTAACAGACAGAAAAGTATGTCTTTATCAAATAGGTATCTTAAGAATAGAATACTAATCATGTCACTCGATCCAAATGTGAAAGTCAATAGTGCCGACGATCTTAAGAATATTAAAATTGGTACACAAGCTGATTCATCTGCACTAGAGGTTATCAAGAAGAACGATAAGTACAAGGAGTTTAAGAATAATATATCAGAATATAAGACGTATGACGAAGCTATCCTAGATATGAAGGCAGGTCGTATCAAAGCGGTAGCAATCGATGAAGTTTATGCGATTTATAACAATGAAAACAAGGATAAACTATATGAGTCCCCATTTAACTTCGGCGCTGACTACTATGCTGTAGGCTTCCGAAAGGGTGATAAGAAACTCACTAAAGAATTCAATAAGGCTTTCAAAGAGATTATTGATAGTGGTGAAGCCCAGAAAATCAGCGAGAAATGGTTTGGTAAGGATTTGGTGGTATTTGAAGGATATGATAAATAGGAATATTGTTAGTATATCTAATTTGCATAGCCAATGCCTAGCTGGCATTGGCTATAGATGTTGAAGGAGATTATGATGGCTTACATAAAGGAGATTATGCCGGTATTGATTAGCGGGGCGCTGATATCGCTAAAGTTATTCGCGTTAACGTTGGTCTTGTCGCTACCACTTGGACTACCGATATGCCTCGGAGAACAAAGTAAGATTGCCCCATTGAGGTGGTTTTGTAAGACTTTCGTATTTATATTCAGAGGAACACCGCTTATGCTCCAATTGTTCTTCTTTTATTTCTTTTTCCCTATTCAGCTTGGAATTCGTATGGAGGCATTTCCAACAGCTGTGCTGACGTTCGCGATCAATTATGCGGCATACTTTGCTGAAATATATAGAGGAGGATTTAACAGCATAGATAAGGGACAATATGAAGCGGCTTACTCTCTAGGATTTGCGCAGAGGCAGACTCTCGCTAAAGTGGTAATTCCACAGATGTTCCGCATAGTAATTCCCTCGATTTCAAATGAGGTAATTACGCTTATCAAGGACACGGCTCTCGCTTCGACTATCACGTTAGCTGAGATGATGAAGGTATCTCAAGGTATAGTTAATCGTGATGGAACCCTTATTCCATATGTACTAGCTGCAGGTATTTATTTACTGTTTACCTTTATTATGACTCTTGGGCTAAGCAGGGCGGAAGCAAAATATTCACAGTACTAAAAAGCTATTTGATTTTTTAATCAGTACGATAATTAAATTAAAAGTTATAGTATGTACGTAAATGGGTACAAAATGATTTAATTGTGCTACAATATAAATAATTGAGAAAATAATTATTTATTTTTACAGAAAGAGATGCGGTATATGAAATTAAGCAGAAATTCACAGGCGATGGAATTTTCGCCCATTAGGAAATTTAACCCTATTGCAACTGAAGTTCAGGAATCTGGTGTTAAGATATATTATTTAAATATCGGACAGCCTGATATAAAGACGCCTAAATGTTTTATGGATGCTGTTCGCGCTTTTGATGAAGATGTTCTTATGTACGAGCAGTCTCAAGGTGACATCAAGTTCCTAGAATCTATTTGTGACTATTATAAGAGAGAGTACAGCATTGAATATAAACCTACGGATATCGTTGTTACCATGGGTGCTTCAGAGGCTCTCACTATGACATTTACCACAATTATAGATCCTGGTGATGAAATTCTTATTGCAGAACCGTTCTATAGCAATTATCAGACTTTTGCACTCGTAAGAGGTGGAAGCATATGCCCGATTCCAACAAGCTCAAAGGAAGGATATCGATACGCATCCAGAGACAGGCTAGAGGCTGCCTTGACAGATAAAACCAAGGTCATCGTCTGTATTAATCCGGGCAACCCAACAGGACTCGCGCTTACAGCTGAAGAGATGGATATAATAGCAGATTTTGTTATTGAAAACGATCTCTGGCTGATTGCAGATGAGGCATACAGAGAATATGTATATGATGGTATTAAGCCGCGAAGCTTTGCTAATATAGATAAGTTAAAGAAAAACTTGATTGTTATCGACTCTGTTTCGAAGAGATTTTCTGCATGCGGAGCTAGAATCGGATTTGTGGCGTCTAAAAATGAAGAATTTATGACAGGAATAATCAAGCTGGCACAATCAAGACTTTGTGTTTCTACACTAGAGCAGATTGGATCTACTGAACTTTTTAAGCTTCCTAGTTCGTACTATGAAGAGATGAATGAGGAGTATTGCAAGAGAAGGGATACTGCATATGAAGAAATTATGCAAATTCCCGATGTAATATGTCATAAGCCTGGTGGGGCATTTTATATGATGGTTGATCTTCCTATAGATGATGCTGAAGATTTCCTAATGTTCTTGCTTACTGAGTATAGGGATAATAATGAAACTGTCATGTTTGCACCTGCTGCTGGATTCTACTCGACATTGGGAAATGGTAAGAGTGAGATTCGCATTGCTTACGTTCTAGAAAGTAGCTATATCAAGAGAGCTTGTCAGCTGATTCGTACAGGGCTCGAAGCATACAAGGCTAAGTAACTTAGCTTATATATAATATATATGCTAGACTTACATATATACAATTCAGTCAAGACCGCATCCACTTGTGTGCGGTCTTTTATTGCTTTTTTCTGTGATTAATAATTATAAAATACGATTAAGAGTGTATAATAAAGCGATATATTGTAATTAATAAAAGATTAAATGATTGTAAAATATAGGGATATATAGAGAATAGCGGTATGGAGAGGGCTAAAAGTAAACGAAGAAACATAAATAGTAATAAAGTAGAGCTTTTGGTTCCGGCAGGGGGAATGGAGCAATTTCTGGCTGCTGTAGAGAATGGAGCTGATGCGATATATGTTGGTGGGCAGCTTTTCAATGCTCGTGCTGGCGCTCAAAATTTTAATGATGATGAATTAGTGCTAGCGCTAGATTATGCTCATAAACGTGGGGTGAAGGTTTATGTTACTATGAATATTCTTTTAAGTGATGATGAGCTTGAGACTGCACTTAGATATGCTTCATTTCTACATGATTCCGGAGTCGATGCGATTATCGTGCAGGACCTTGGACTCGGTGAACTGGTTCGTAGAGCGCTTCCAGACCTAGAGCTACATATGTCTACACAAGCGACTATCACAGATGCAAATAGCGCAAAGGTAGCTCACGAGCTCGGTTATAAGCGCGTAGTGGTAGCTCGTGAGCTGGCCCTACCAGAAATCGAGGATATATGCAGGACCGGATCAGATGGCGCCTCAAATTTCGAGGTCGAAGTGTTCGTGCACGGCGCCATCTGCATATGCTACTCCGGCCAGTGCCAATACAGCAGATATTACGGAGGCCGGAGTGGTAATCGGGGAAGCTGCGCTCAGCCCTGCCGCCTCGCTTATGAAAGCTATGGCGAGGACGGCAGGCGGCTCGCGGCGGCGAGCCACCCGATGAGCCCGCGCGACATGTGCCTGCTCGACGAGCTCGGTGGGCTCATCGCTGCCGGTGCAGCTTCCTTCAAGATCGAGGGTAGGCTCAAATCGGCTGAGTACGTAGCAATCGTGACTTCTATATATCGCAAATACATAGATATGTATCAAGATGAGGGATATATAGAAGTTTCGAATGAAGACAGGGAGGCACTTCTACAGATATTTAATAGAGGAGAGTTTACCGATTCATATCTGAGGGGTGAGAGTGGAAATAGCCTTATGTCTGGGGATATCGTTAAGAATCAAGGACTTGATATGGGTAGCGTCATTGCTACTAAGAAGGGATCGACACTAGTGGATATAGCTACTAGTAGAGAACCAGAGATCGGAGATGGTGCCGAGATATATGGCAGAGGAGATGCACCTCTATCTAGTACAGTGCTGAGTTACGTTAGGACACTTGGAGCCGGTAGATACAGGATTGGAGATTTTAAAGGAAATATATCGGTTGGGGATATAGTACGCAGGACCTCTAAGAAGTCTCAACTTGAAGTTGCACGGCAGTCGTATAAGGGGGCAACTTTCTTTGAAGATGAGGACACCAGAAAAGTTAAGCGGCGCCGCAAGATCAATATGACCTTGAATATAGAAGGGAATATGCTTGCGCTTAAATCATACACAGTAAAGTTACCGGACGATGACAGATGGCCAAGCTGCATGCAGAAGAGTGTAAGTGTGGAGGCTGGACCTTTTGACTTCGATTATGAAAGCCCAACACCGTTTGAGAGATATGAAACGGCACTCTCGAAGACTGGGAATACACCATTTGAACTAAGTGAACTCAGAATAATAGGCGATTCCCAGATTAGGGTAAAGACTTCGGAGTTAAACTCACTTCGTAGATGCTGCCTATCTGAACTTAGTAAGACGTTAGAGTTTAGAAGAAATGAGTTTGATATAGAATTCGTCATCTCTGAACTTCATGATTTGCTAGGACGATCTGGGACTATAAATAAAGAACAGCAGAGCGGAAAGCTTCAGGAATCACAAAGCTTCGAGTTATATTTCAGCAGCATAGACGATTGGCGTACTTTCGAGGCAGATGGCGGAGCTTCGGTTCTTAGCTCAAGAACTGGAGCAGTGCCAGGATTATCATATAAAGTGCTGCTACCGATGGCAGGAATAGTGACTGAACTATGCAGAGGTAGTGAGTCTTTGCAACCAGAAATAGTTCCTTATATAGGAAGCGTGACAAAGGGAATCGAGGAACAGATTTTACAGGAAAATTATGAGCGGGTGGTAAAACTTGCGCTTACGAGAGGCATCTTCGTATCAAATCTCGGCTGGCTACGAAAGATGATAGAAATAGGAGCGGAAGTTACTGCGGACTATGGATTAAACGCATATAATCACATGAGCATCCAAGTGCTTAAGGCGCTTGGGGCAAGTGATGTTCGCTGGAGCTTAGAGAAGGCTAGTATTTCAGAAGGGAACTATCCGCTAATGCAGACCGAGCACAGATTCCCTGCTGCAAGGCTAAAGAGCAGACGTGAACACGATGTTAGGATTCTAAATAATGCGTTTAGCAGCCAGTCGGTCGTGCTGCCATGTGGAGAAGGTGGTGATATCGTAGGAAGGGTGATTAAATGCTTACATGAAGGGCATTTTAGGCTCTATGTTTAGCATCATATACTAATCACTCGAATGCACTTAATTCTATAATTTGTTTGAAGGATTTTAGGCACAAGCATATAATAACAGTTTGGAGAACAGAGATGGATACAGGAATTAAAGGTTTTAAGGAAATTATCGTGATAAAGGAGCTCACAGCGAGGAGCATGGGGAGCGGAGACTTAGAAGTGTATGCAACACCTGCGATGGTCGCGCTAATGGAAGGAACAGCTGCTGATTCTGTTAAGTCTGAACTTGATGAAGGAAAGGGTTCTGTAGGGACGAGTATCAAGATCAAGCACTTAGCTGCGACACCTATCGGAATGCGCGTGAGATGCGAATCCGAACTCATCGAGGCTTCTGGGCGGAGATTGGTGTTCAGGGTAGCTGCATTTGACGAGAAAGATAAAATCGGAGAGGGTACACACGAGAGATTTATAATCTCGAATGACAAATTTCAAAGCAAAGCTAACAGCAAGTTAAGTGAATAGCTATATTGAAAAAGTGTGATTGGATGAGATAAGCTTGTGGAGGTTTTAGATTTATGAATGAACAGACTAATAGAAATAGAATAATAATTAGGACAAGTGTAATAGGGATAATTGCCAACGTGCTTTTGGCGGGTTTTAAAGCAGTTATAGGGACTGCTACTAACTCCATCGCTATCGTCATGGATGCTCTAAATAATCTGAGCGATGCATTATCTTCGATTATTACAATTGTGGGAACTCGTCTTGCTGGTAAAGCACCCGATAGACATCACCCTCTGGGGCATGGAAGATATGAAGATCTTACAGCAATGGTTATTGCGGTAATCGTACTCTATGCCGGTATTACAGCATTTCAGGAATCTGTAAAGAATATATTACATCCTGAAACACCGTCATATTCGAGCGTATCACTAGTGATAATAGGAGCAGCAGTCGCTGTGAAGCTGCTACTCGGAAGATATGTAAAATCCGTTGGAATCAAGATTAATTCAGAATCTCTTGTAGCATCAGGGAGTGATGCGCTATTTGATTCTATTATCTCGATTTCGACACTAGTAGCAGCAGGAATTTACATTGTATCTGACATAAGCCTTGAGGCTTATCTAGGTGCATTTATAGCAGCATTCATCATAAAGGCCGGTATAGATATGCTCCGAGAGAACATAAGTAAGATTCTAGGAGAAAGAGCAGATAGTGGGCTTACGAAAGAAATCAAAGATACAATCCTAGAGATAGATGGGATAAATGGGGCATACGACTTGCTACTTCATAACTATGGACCTAATACCGTGATTGGCGAGGTTCATATCGAAGTTCCAGATACTTATACAGCTGCGACGATTGATGAACTCACAAGGCTGATTCAGGAAAAGATATATAAGAAATATGGTATTGCCATTGCTACAGTCGGTGTATATTCGATGAATACGACTGATGATAAGGCGCTCAGAATCAAGAGCGATATCACGAGAATTGTGATGTCGGAAGAGTTCGTGCTGCAGATGCATGGATTCTACTTGGATGAAGAGAAGATGCTGATGCTATTCGATATAATCGTGGATTTCGATGCCCCAGACAGGATACAGGTTCGCGATAATATACTAAACAAGATTAAGTCCAAATATCCAGAATACGAAGTGAAAATCACAGTTGATCTGGATGTAAGTGACTGATCAAAGTGTAAGGGGGTAAGTAATGGAAGTTATTGCTATTGTAGTGTTCGTGGTCGTCATCGGACTGATCATGAGTGAAAAGGTTCATAGAGCGGCGGCTGCTCTCGCTGGTGCTGTGGTACTCGTATTCACAGGTGTTATGAGCGGTGAGAAAGCACTCTCCTATATCGACTTCAATACTATTGGAGTTCTCGTGGGAATGATGACATTGGTCGCTGTAATCAGACAGTCGGGACTGTTCGAATATGTCGCAATTAAGGCGGCAAAGATGGTGCATGGAGATCCGTGGAAGATAATGATTGCTTTTATCTTAATCACCGCAATTCTATCTGGAATATTAGATAACGTAACGACGGTACTGCTCGTCGGACCGATGACTATCGCTATTGCGAAGATGCTTGAGATTAATCCGGTACCATTTTTGATGACGCAGATTCTCGCATCTAATGTCGGAGGTACGGCAACACTCATCGGTGACCCTCCAAATATCATGATTGGAAGTGCTGCAAAACTCTCTTTTATGGACTTTCTCGAAAACACTGGCTTTGCCGTTGCGCTTGTAATCGTATTCATGATTATCACGATGCGCTTCGAGTATAAGAAGGAGATTGAGGTAGAGGGACTTGATACATCCAAGATTATGAATCTTGATCCAAATAAATCGATTACCGATAAGCCGCTACTTATCAAGGGAGTTGTAGTTATCGGACTCGTAATCTTGGGATTTATATTCCACGATAAGCTAGGATTAGAATCATCTGTAATTGCGCTTGCGGCAGCAGCAATTATGCTGATTATAGGTGGTACAAGCGTTGAGAATGCTATTCAGGATGTAGAGTGGACGACTATTGCATTCTTCATGTCGCTCTTCATAGTAGTTGGAGGACTTACGGAAACTGGAGTTATCAAGCAGATGGCGGCTGTGGTAATTGAGAAGACAGAAGGCCACCCAGTTATGATGATGCTAATATTGCTATGGGCATCAGCTATTCTGTCGTCGTTCCTCGATAACATACCGTTCGTAGCAACGCTGATTCCATTAGTGCTCGCATTAAAGGCAGACGGCATGGATGTCGAACCACTGTGGTGGGCAATTTCACTTGGAGCTTGTCTTGGAGGAAATGGAACGATGATTGGAGCTTCGGCAAACGTAGTACTCTCAGATATCAGTACCAAGCACGGATACCCGATTACATTTAAGAGCTATCTGCGCGTCGGAATGCCGTTTATGCTAGGATCAGTAGCTATTTCTATGGTATTCCTGTTAGTTAAGTACGGAATGTAGCGGAGAATGGAGGCAATAAATGGCAAACACACTTACCACAGACAGAGTAACAAGTGATATGATTAATATGATGGTCAAGCAGCTCGGTGCGACGAACGTTAAGAACATGCCTGCCCATATCAATATATATGAGTTTGAAATCAACGATGAGCTTACTATCAAGTATATGCTGGATCTCAGACGTGATCATGCTATGTACCTACGCAGGGTAAATCCGTATCCGATGCTTCTCGGCAAATTCTATGGCGAGACGGATGTTGTGGATTTTATCAGACGCGATATAACAAAGTTTAAAAACGCTAGCAAATCGGACAAGTTCAAACAGTTCATCGAGCTCACAGATAATCTAACTCAGTTCAACAGAGAGATTGAACAACTTTTCCTAAATAGAAATGTTCCAACAGCTGCTTTTGAAGAATTCTCTGAAGAGATGGAGCGTATAAGAGAGACAATCGAACAGATTGCCCGCGAATGCCCAATGCTCTATGAGAATGAAAGACTGATAGATATTGAAAATAAGTAGCTGAAATTATGACAGTGAATTGAGTATATGGATGAATGTTCTTGTATGATGAGAAAGTCGAGGTTAAAATGCCTGAGTTCAAAGTTCATTCTGAATTCGAGATGATGGGTGATCAGCCACAGGCTGTAGAGAAAATAGCTGAGAGTATAGAGTCTGGAAAGCGCTTCCAGACTCTACTTGGCGTTACTGGATCTGGCAAGACTTATACGATGGCGAAGATAATAGAGAAGGTGCAGAAGCCAACTCTTATAATTTCGCATAACAAAACATTGGCAGCGCAGCTTCACGGAGAGATGAAAGAATTCTTTCCTAACAATGCCGTTGAATACTTCGTATCGTACTATGATTTCTACCAGCCAGAGGCATATGTCGCTTCGACTGACACGTATATAGAGAAAGATGCTGATATAAATGACGAAATAGACAAGCTCAGGCACTCTGCGACTGCGGCAGTCCTCGAGCGTAGAGATGTTATCATAGTTGCTAGTGTTTCCTGCATATACGGTCTCGGTAGCCCTGATTCGTATAGAAATCAGCTCTTATCTCTGAGACCAGGGGTGGAGATGGACAGGACAATGATGATGCGAAAACTCATCGACATGCAGTATGAGAGAAATGACATCGATTTCCATCGCGGTACATTTCGAGTTCGTGGCGACATAATCGATATATATCCTGCTGGTGGAGAAGAGGCGGTAAGAGTCGAGATGTTTGGAGATGAGATAGAGGAAATCAAAGAGATGAACGCTCTGACTGGTGAAATCACAGGTGTACGTAATCATATCTCAATATTCCCAGCATCCCACTACGTAACTAGCAAGGAGGACATGCAGCTTGCTGTCGGCACCATAAAAGAAGAACTTGATGAACGTGTAAAATGGTTTAAGGAGAATGGAAAGCTACTTGAGGCTGAGCGTATCACCCAGCGTACCAACTACGATATGGATATGATGATGGAAGTCGGAACCTGTAAGGGAGTCGAGAATTACTCGAGGCATCTGAACTTCCTGAAGCCTGGGGAGAGACCTTACGTTCTTCTTGATTATTTTCCGGATGATTTTCTAACTATAATCGATGAGTCGCATGTAATGCTGCCTCAGCTGCGCGCGATGTACAATGGGGATAGGGCAAGAAAAAGCTCGCTTGTCGACTTTGGATTTAGACTCCCCTCGGCACTGGATAACAGACCGCTCAAGTTCGAAGAATTTAATGAGGTCACTAACGATATTCTATTCGTTAGTGCTACGCCAGGGAAATACGAGCTCGAGAACTCAAATGGCGTCACAGCAGAACAGATTATCAGACCGACGGGACTTCTTGATCCGATAATAGAAGTTAGGCCGATTGAAGGTCAGATAGATGATATAATCGGCGAGATATATAAGACTGTGGATAATGGAGAGCGAGTGCTCATCACGACACTCACCAAGAGAATGGCAGAGGACCTCACGGGATTCCTAAGAAATGAGGGAATCAAGGTCAGATATCTGCATTCTGAAATAGATAATTTCGAGAGACTAGAGATAATCAGGGATCTTCGCCTTGGTAAATTCGACGTTCTAGTCGGCATCAATCTTCTGAGAGAGGGGCTTGACCTACCAGAGGTATCGCTCGTAGCTATCCTAGATGCTGATAAAGAGGGATTCCTCCGCACAGAGACCTCGCTGGTTCAGACTGTCGGGAGAGCTGCACGTAACCAGAACGGCAGAGTTATCATGTATGCTGATCGCATCAGCAAGGCGATGAAGTACACCATAGATGAGACTGCGAGAAGGCGTGAAATCCAGGAGAGATATAATGAAGAACACGGAATTACACCACAGACTATCATAAAGCCTATACGTGATGTAATCGAGGCGACGAAGTCGTATACCGGAGATACTGAACTCAAGAATCCAAAGGAAATGACGACGAAGGAGCTGCAACGTACGATTAAGAATCTCGAGAAGGAGATGAAGCAGGCGGCTAAAGACCTCCAGTTCGAGCGAGCAGCAGAGCTCAGGGATCTACTGTTTGACCTAAGGAGCAGCAAGAGAGCATAGATATTTTGAAAGGGTATTTCTATGGAGAAAAACATAGTAATTAAAGGTGCAAAGGAGAACAATCTTAAGGGCGTGGATCTTACGATTCCTCGCGATAAGATGATTGTATTTACCGGACTTTCAGGTTCTGGTAAATCTTCGCTTGCATTCGACACGATATATGCAGAGGGACAGAAGAAGTATGTGGAGTCACTTTCCTCGTATGCGAGACAGTTCCTCGGACTCATGAAGAAGCCGGATGTGCAACTAATTGAGGGACTTTCACCAGCGATCTCAATTGACCAGAAGACTACTAATAAGAATCCGAGGTCGACTGTCGGAACGGTTACAGAGATATATGATTATCTAAGACTTCTGTATGCTAGAGTCGGTATTCCTCACTGCCCAGTGTGCGGTAGGGAGATATCCAGCCAGTCTGTAGACACTATTGTTGACCATATCATGGCTCACGATGAAGGTACCAGACTAACCGTCATGGCACCGATAATCAAGGGGCGCAAAGGAGAGCACAAGAATATACTCTCTCGTATTAAGAGAGACGGCTTTATCAGAATTAGGCTCGATGGCGAGATGATTAGAGTGGATGAGCAGGAGGAATTTAACCTCAACAAAAATGTGAAACACACCATAGATATAGTTATCGATAGAATTGTATTAAGGTCTGAAAATAGAAGCCGTATTGCTGAAGCGGTTGAACTCGCCGTTAAAGAAGGTGAAGGGACTACCAATATTTTATTTCAGTATAAGACCGAAGACGGCAAGACTAAGGATGCGGAGGAGACTTTTAGCACTCAACTCGCCTGTCCAGAGCACGGTGTGGGGATCGAGGAGATGGAGCCTAGAATGTTCTCATTCAACGCGCCATATGGATCTTGTGAAACGTGCACTGGTCTAGGATTTACGCTAAAAATCGATGATGATAACGTCGTATCCGAACCGAACAATAGCATACTCGATGGCGCGATGGGTCAGGTGTTCTCGACGATGGATGCGATGGGATTCTACCGCCAGATGCTCAACCAGCTGGCAATAGATCACAAGACAGACCTCGGTGTTCCTTACAAGGAGCTGCCGATAGACTTTAGAAATGAACTGCTGCATGGAACTGGTAATCGTAAGCTCAAATACACCTATACTAGCAAGTCTGGCCGTGTATCCCATATGAATCATACGTTTGAAGGTGTGATTCCTAGTCTAGAGAGAAGATATGGCGAGACTAATTCAGATTATATAAAGGAAAAAATTGCTGGCATGATGACAGAGGCAATCTGTCCTACTTGTCATGGCAAGAAGCTGAAGGACACGGTTCTGGCAGTAACGGTTGGTGATAAAAATATCATCGAGCTAACTGACCTATCAGTAGAGCAGGCGATTCTATTCTTTGAAAAGCTTGAGCTGACGCCAAGGGAACAGCAGATATCGAGGCTTATCACTAAGGAAATCAGGGAGAGACTCAGATTCCTAAAGCAGGTGGGGCTCGGATACCTGACTTTGTCGCGCGCCGCAGGCACGCTCTCGGGAGGGGAATCTCAGCGTATCAGGTTGGCTACTCAGATAGGGTCGGGGCTCGTCGGTGTGCTTTATATCCTGGACGAGCCTTCGATTGGACTCCACCAGCGAGACAACGACAAGCTGCTCGGCGCACTGAGGAACTTGACCGATATGGGTAATACCTTAGTCATTGTTGAGCACGATGAAGATACGATGTATGCTGCTGACTATATCGTGGATATCGGACCTGGGGCTGGAATCTATGGTGGTGAGTTGGTGGCTCAGGGAACTGTCGAGGATATCAAAGCCTGCAAGGACTCTATAACTGGACAGTTTCTGTCTGGTGTGCGTAAGATTGGCGTACCTAAGACCAGAAGAACTGGAAACGGTAAATACCTCGAGATTATCGGAGCTAAGCAAAATAATCTACGCAATATAGATGTTAAGATTCCAGCAGGCAAGCTAGTATGTGTGACGGGCGTATCGGGCTCTGGCAAGTCATCCCTTGTAAATGAAATACTTTACAAAGGGGTCGCAAGTGTTACAAATAAGCTACAGGAAAAGCCAGGCGCGCATGAGGAGATACGTGGCATTGAGAATTTTGACAAGGTCATAGATATAGATCAATCGCCGATTGGACGTACACCTAGGTCAAATCCTGCAACTTACACGGGAATGTTCGATCCGATTAGAGACCTTTTTGCACAGATGCCAGAGGCTAAGATGCGAGGATATCAGAAGGGCCGTTTCAGCTTCAATGTAAAGGGCGGAAGGTGCGAAGCATGCCGCGGAGATGGTATCACCAAAGTAGAAATGCACTTCCTGCCAGATGTATATGTTCCATGTGAGGTGTGTGGCGGTGCTAGATACAATCACGAGACGCTGGAGGTAAAATACAAAGGGAAGAATATTTCTGAGATTCTCGAGATGAGTGTTACAGAGGCACTACCATTCTTTGAGAATCACAAATCCATCGAGAAATATCTGCGAACGCTCGATGATGTAGGCCTCGGATACATCAAACTCGGACAACCGTCGACTCAGCTATCTGGTGGCGAGGCGCAGAGAATCAAACTCGCTACAGAGCTTTCCAAGAAGAGTACAGGTAAGACATTATACATATTAGATGAACCGACAACGGGGCTTCACTTCGCTGATGTCGAGAAGTTGATGTACGTTCTTAATAGACTGACTGACGAGGGCAATACGGTGGTGGTAATCGAACATAATCTTGATGTGATTAAGTGTGCAGATCACATTATCGACCTCGGACCAGAAGGTGGTAGTGGTGGTGGAACTATCGTTGCGACGGGAACACCTGAAGAGGTTGCTAAGTGCGAGAAGTCATTTACAGGGCAGTATCTACGAAAGATGCTTAGATAGTATAGAGTAATAATATGAGAAAAGGACGAAGATTGATTCTTCGTCCTTTTGTACTGTGTATTAATTGGTTTTGAGCCCTATATTTGGAACTCTATGTAAAGAAATCAAAACCTAGATGCCTGAGATACCAAGGTTTTATATAGCTAGATAATATCTTCTCTTCGGTTTTCTAAATCAACCTGGATGCTTGCATTAGTTCCTGCGACTTCCTTAGTAATCTTGGAGGAAGTATTCTTGAGGCAGCTATCGTTATAACTTCCCTTATCAGTAACAGGTGACTTATCAATCTCTGTGTAGTCACCTATACCTAGAGCTTCAGAAGCCATTCCAAGATTTGATACGATGCTTGCCAAGTCCGTAGGCATAAATATTTTTGTTGCACGACCATCAGCAATATCTCTCAGAGCCTCGAGACCTTTTAGCTTGAGAACACCCTCATTGATGTTAGCTTTCTTGAGCTTCTCAAGACCTTGAGCCTGAGCTTCGTATACGAGTCTGATAGATTCTGCTTCACCGGCAGCGAGAGCGATTCTTGCTTCCTTCTCAGCTTCGGCAGCGAGAACCTTTGCTTCCTTATCACCCTCAGCACGCGATACTACAGATTCCTTATGAGCCTGCGCTTCGAGTACAGTCTGACGTCTCTCTCGTTCAGCTCTCATCTGCTTTGTCATTACTTCTTCGATTTCTTCAGGTGGAATTATATTCTTGAGCTCTACACGGTTGACCTTGAGACCCCATGAATCCGTTGCTTTATCAAGAATGACCTCCATGTCTTCGTTGATTTGCTCTCTGGACGATAGCGTTGTATCGAGCTCCATGCCTCCGATTATGCTTCTGAGTGAAGTTGCAGACAGATTCTGTAGACCGGCGATTGGATTTTCTACACCGTATGTGTATAGTTTAGGGTCAAATACTTTTGCGAATACAACAGAATCCACGCGCACAGATACGTTATCCTTAGTGATTACAGGTTGAGGAGGAAAATCGAGAACCTGCTCCTTGAGCGAAATCTTATTGATCACGTTGTCGATGATTGGAAATTTAAAATGAAGACCTGCGTGCCATGTACATAGATATTTCCCTAGCCTTTCAATTACGTATGCATGCTCCTGTGGGACAATCTTTATGCAGGAAACCAATAACAATACTATCAAAAAAACTACTATTACATAAATAATTGTAGCAATCATAGTGAACCTCCTTATTAGTAATCTAATTAGTATCAATTGATATCTCCATAATATGAGCATAACATAGAAAAGTCAATTAAATTAGATTGTAAAAGACGTTAAACTATTATTTAATATTATCTTAAAATGAATTGATTATCTAAGGATGGGAATTTAGTGACAAACGAGAATATATAGTGTATTGGAATTAACCATTTATTTATGCGGCTTAATTATCATATGGACGAACAACCATAAAAAATATTGATACTGTAAATTAAATTGTTTAATTTCACAATGAAAACTTTATTATTTTATTAACTTTTACTAAATCTGTTGCAGAATCATCTCTGATGTTTTAGAATCAAAACATGAATTTTATATTATTATAAGGAGTCCTTTATGCTTAAAACGATTGTTTCTTACAACGACATGATTAATGCATTCATTTGGGGTGTGCCCTCGATGATCTGCATTATGGGAGTTGGAATTTGGCTGACTCTCAACACGCGCTTCATTCAGTTCAGAAAATTCGGATATACACTGAAGCACACTTTCGGTGCTATGTTCGATAAAAAGGAAGCTGGAGATGGTGCTCTTACCTCATTCCAGTCCGTATGTACCGCACTCGCGGGAACCGTTGGAACTGGTAATATCGCGGGTGTCGCCGGAGCTATCGCTTTAGGCGGACCAGGAGCAGTTTTCTGGATGTGGCTTTCTGCACTGCTAGGTATGTGCACAAAGTTCGCGGAGGTTACGCTAGCTGTACATTTTAGAGAGCGTAATGACCATGGAGACTGGGTTGGCGGTCCTATGTATTACATAAAGAATGGTCTAAGTAAGAAATGGAGCTGGCTAGCAATTTTATACTCGACATTCGGAGTGCTTACGGTGTTCGGTACAGGAAATGCTACGCAGGTTAATACGATTACGACAGCTATCGATTCGGCATTGACATCGACTGGTGCATTTAAGCACGGCCTTCCATCTGGTGTCAACCTAGGCATTGGTATAGCGATTACCCTGCTGGTGCTGGTTATCTTAATCGGAGGAATAAAGCGTATCGGACGTGTAACGGAGAAACTAGTTCCTTTCATGGCGCTTTACTATATAATCTTTGGACTTCTAGTAGTTATTCTCAATTACAAGAACGTTCCTGGCGTTTTCAGAGATATATTTGAAGGCGCATTTACACCAAGAGCTATAACAGGCGGCGTTGTAGGTTCAATGTTCATTGCTATGAGAAGAGGTGTTTCTAGAGGTATATTTTCAAATGAAGCGGGTCTTGGTACAGGTTCCATCGCTCATTCTTCGGCTGAGGTGGACCACCCAGTTCAGCAGGGCCTATGGGGAATATTCGAGGTATTTGCAGATACGATTGTAATCTGTACTATTACGGCTCTTGTAATCCTCTGTAGTGGCGTGAAGATCAATTACGGTAAGACAGCAGGTGCGGAGCTCACCATCTCAGGATTCACAGCTACCTTCGGAGGTTGGGTTTCGGTAATGCTCGCTGTAGCACTTTGCTGCTTCGCCTTCTCAACTATACTAGGCTGGGGATTATACGGCTCGAGATGTATAGAATTTTTGTTCGGAAAGTCTGCCATAAAGCCGTTTATCGTTGTGTATTCACTAGTGGCTATTATCGGAGCTACTATGGATCTAGGATTAATATGGAACATAGCAGACACATTTAATGGATTGATGGTAATTCCAAATTTGATTGCAGTTCTACTGCTGTCAGGTACTGTTATCAGACTGACAAAGGACTATTTTGATAAGGGAAAGCCTAAAAAATAGATTTATTCTACTCTTATATGACATCATGATAAAGACTCTCGCCCGCATGGATGAGGGTCTTTATTTTGAAATCAAAATCTCTCAAAATAAGCATTTTTAGTGTACAATAATAAGATGTAAACGCTAGTTGCAACCGTGAGTTGACAAATTTCCAAGTGCAGTTGGTGGTGAAGTGGACGTCGCTACCATAAAATGAAACCATAGAATGCAGCTGCTCTATGAAAAGAAAACGAAAAATAGGAAAGAAACTCAAAATATGTTTTAATAGGTGATGATAAGGAAACTCACAAAATATTTTGCTGGATTTGGAAATTTTGGATTTCATATCTACAATATGATATGAAACTCAATTAGGAGGGTATTATGATAATTTCAGAAAAGATAATGAGCCTACGCAAGCAGTACGGATGGAGTCAAGAAGAGCTTGCAGATCTTGTTGGAGTATCTAGACAGTCGGTTTCGAAGTGGGAATCAGCAACTTCAATGCCGGATATACAGAAGATAATCAAGATGAGCGAAGTTTTCGGAGTGTCTGTAGACTATCTACTTAAGGATGAGATGGATTTGCCAGAATCATCTAATGCAGAGACTACTGAAGATATAGCGAGTGATGTTGAGAAACCGATAAAAACAGTCTCTCTTGAAGAAGCAAATGAATATCTTGAAGAATCGTATAAGCAAGCAAATAGAATAGCGGGTGCTGTGGGGTTATTTATCATATCCCCAGTGGCTTATATACTAGCTGAGAACTTTGCCAATGAAAATAACAGAAAGTTGTTAGAACGCATCTCATTAGCAGCTATGTTTATAATAATCGCAATTGGTGTAGCACTGTGTATATTGTCGTCGTTTGCGCTGTCAAAATATGAATATCTGTCCAAGGATGAACTGAAACTTGGATATGGCGTAGAAGCGGCTGTTAAGCACAGATATGCTCCATTTAAAGAGGTTATAGGGCAGAAGATTGCTGTTGGCGTGTTTCTCTGTATAGTAGGAGTCCTACCAGGAATAATATTTGATGATTCAGATAAGCGTTTTTCACAATTTGAGAATGCCGCATGGGCACTTACATTAATTATGGTTGCGGCAGGTGTATATACTTTCGTTGAAGTTGGTATTATCGGCGGCAGTTACAAGAAGCTACTACAAGAAGGCGATTACACCCCCTATAAGAAGCGCATAGAGCAGAAGATGGCACCAATAGCAGGAGCTTACTGGATTATAATTACAGCAATATATTTGACTCTAGGTTTCCTATTCAACTATTGGAACAAAGCTTGGGTTATCTGGCCGATTGCAGGGCTGCTATACGGGCTATTCTACAAGATATGTGAAGTGTTCTTAAACAAGAAAGATTACGATAAATAAGGATATACGATTATTTATTATGTAATAGGAGCCTCAAGAACAAGGTGCGTAGATAAAATAAGTTAAAAGATAAGTAATCAATAAATAAAACTCCCTTTGAAGAAAACCTCAAAGGGAGTTTTGTTTGTATTAAGCTATAGCGAATTGTATTAAGATGCTGCTTGACCCTTATCTATCTTGAGTGCATACAATAAGATTCCTATAACGAACCCAATAACTACAGGTACAACCCAGTCCATTCCGATACCAGATAGTGGTAGGAAATTACCAACAGACTTGATAAATCCTTCTAGGTGAAGTGCTGAAACGGTTGCTGGAGGTAGGCTTTTTAGACCGTCAAATAAAGCAGGCACCATAGTGAATCCGATAGACCATCTGTAAACAGTTGTGTGGTAGTTAAACAGCCCACCGATGAGGCTGACTAGTATGATAACGATAGTAAGCGGATATAAGAACATCAGTACTGGTACCGAGTAAGCGATTATCTTAACTAGTCCAAAGTTTGCAAATGTGAACGAGATGAGTGTGAATACTACCGCCCAAGCCTTGTATGAAAGCTTGTTAGGAAACATCTCTCCAAATGTCTCTGCACATGCCGTTACGAGGCCGATAGCAGTTTTGAGACAAGCAAGAGTGATCATCAGCGCAAGGAATACACTGCCTACGCCGCCAAAGTAGTGGCTAGCAATCTTGTTGAGAAGTGTTCCGCCATCTGGCTGTACTTCGAAGATTCCTCTTGACTGAGCACCTGCAACTACTAGGGCAAGGTATATAACAGCCATAAGTATTGCGCATCCTACACCAGCAAGAGCAGTGGATTTAGCAATGTTCTTAGGTTCTTTTACACCTAGGTTTCTAACTGCATTGATTATGATGATTCCAAATGCGAGTGATGCAAGTGCATCCATTGTATTATATCCTTCGAGGAAACCTCTGAAGAATGGGTGAGCCACATATTCTCCTGTTGGAGCAGCGCTTGAAACAGAACCCATTGGCTTAATGAAGCACATAACGACTAGAACTGCAAGGAATGCTAGGAATAGCGGATTGATGATCTTACCAACGTTAGTAAGGATATTGGACGGTCTTAGCGCGAAGAACAGTACTGCTGCGAAGAAGCACAGGGAGAAAATTCCAAGTACAACTGGAGAATCCTTGCCAACTGTAGGAACTACTCCGACAGAATAAGGTACAGTTGCGGTTCTAGGAAGTGCGAAGAACGGTCCTATAGTAAGGTATAACAGACACGTAAAGAACAAGCTGTACGGTCTCGACACCTTGCATCCTAGGTCATAGAGACCCTCACTACGTGATAAGGAAATCGCAATAATACCGAGCAATGGCAAGCCTACTCCTGTAATGATGAAGCCAAAAGTTGCCGCTGCTGTGTGACTGCCTGCCATCTGTCCCATGAGTGCTGGGAATATCAGATTACCTGCTCCGAAGAATAGTCCGAAGAGGAGTGAGGCTAGAACTACATATTCCTTCATAGTGAATTTCTTATCCATTTTTTGTCCCCTTTTTTAAATAATTTGTTAAATTTAATAAAGAGCATAGCATGTTTTATTAAAAATCACAACATATTTTTTATATTTTTAAAATTTAAACAATACAAAACAACGTTAAAAATCGCAGATACCTTGAAAATTAAACGCTTGTAGCGGGTGTATAAATTTTCGAAATTAGCTAGCAAACAATTAAACGATATAAGGTAGATTGATATCGTTTGATTATAAATTCAAATGGTAAACTTGCTCCGGATAATATTGCATTTTTATTTGAACAAGCATATACTAATAACATAGTTAGCCTCATCTAACTCACTGTGACTTAAAGTTATATTACTTTTATATCAGCAGGTACATGCATTTGAGTTAAATACGAATAACTATAATTTTTAATTGTTTGTTCTCATATATATTATGGAAGGAAACTTCACTGTTTCAGGAGATAACGATGTCTGAACTTACATTAGCAGAACAGTCTATCAACGAGAGGTCTTCGCAACTACAACGAAGAAAGATTAATCCTCTTACATTAATTATCATCAATGCGGTTCTTCCAGTTGTAACGATGTTTTTTCCAACCGATAAGAGCATAATCGTTGGACTCTGTCTGGGATATATAGCTTTGTTCATTGCTCGGAGATATATGGCTATGCTTAAGGCACTTATATGGATAGCTGCGGGGGTAATGTTCATCCTTTTGAATAGCTTCTATATTAAGAGTAGCGTCTTAGGAATGATGATTAATATGACAGTCTATTTTACACCATGCATACTAATCGCGGTGTTGATAGTCACAGACTATAATTCATCGGAAATACTATCTGCTCTACAGAGACTACATCTGCCAAAGATATTTATCATTGGACTCACTATTACTATCAGATACATCCCGACGTTTAGAAGAGAGTTTCGCATAATCAAGCAGGCTATGCACATTAGAGGGGTCGAGTTTTCAGTGAAGCATCCACTAAGAACCTTCGAGTACTTGCTCGTACCACAGCTTTTTAGGTGCGTGAGCTTAAGCGCAGAGCTGACGGCAGCAGGACTCACGAAAGGGATTGCTACAGAAGAGAAGCGGACGAGCTATTTTGACAATCAATTTCATGGAGTGGATTACGTGATGTTTGCGATTGGGGGAGTAGGACTAGTTTTAATCATCGGAGGGTTGCTGTGAAGAATGTCATAGAGGCGAGAGATCTGACATTCGCTTATGAAGGTGAGCATAAATCTGTGCTTGAAGATATCAACTTTTCGATTGCTGAAGGCAGTATAGTTTTCATCTCCGGCCTTAGTGGTTCTGGTAAATCCACGCTACTCAATATTATTAATGGTCTGATTCCAGAGGTTATAGATGGGAAGTTGGGCGGAGAACTACTTATAGGTGGGAAAAGCAAAGTGACGATGAACGAGCGAAGTGCGCTCATCGGAAATGTGTTCCAAAATCCGAGGAGTCAGTTCTTTACAACAAATACGACTGCGGAGCTCGTATTTGCGATGGAGAATTTCGGCGTATCGAAGCCAGAGATGGAGATGCGGCTTAAAGCTTTGATTAAGAAGTATAAGCTAGAATATCTTCTCGATAGAGATATCTACGAACTATCTTCAGGAGAAAGGCAGATGCTGGCACTGATGTCAGCTCTGATTATGAATCCGCAAGTAGTGATATTCGATGAACCATCTGCAAACCTCGACTACGGAAACGCTATGCGGCTAAGAAGTCAGATTGAAGAACTGAAGAGCGAGGGGATTACCGTGCTAGTAGCAGACCATCGATGTTTCTATTTGTGTGAACTTATCGATAAGGTGCTTCTTCTAAGCGACAATACAGTAACGGAGTATGAAAGTGAAGAGGTCTACTTCAGTAGTGATTATGCGGCGAGAGCTGAAAATCTCTTTGATGATAAGTATGAGAACAGACTTATTGCAAGAGCCGGTCCTGTAGATGTGAAACTCGATGACGCATCTTATAAAGGAATCCTGCAAGGAGTGAGTGCCGAATTTAAGCGTGGTGAAATTTCAACCATCATAGGGGTAAATGGTGCAGGTAAAACCACCCTGGCTAGACTCATCTCTGGCGTCATCAAACCAGATGGCGGTAGCGTAGAGATTGAAGACCAGGCGCTGTACATAATGCAGGATGCGGATTATCAGCTGTTTGGAGCATCTTGTATGAAGGAGCTTGAGATCAGTAGCATGGATGAAGAGCTCAACACTGAAGCTCTGAAGGACCTAAACCTATATGAATTTAGAGATACTCATCCGCACAGCCTTAGTGGTGGGCAGAAACAGAGACTGCAGATGGCGATAAGCAGGGTGAGCAAAAACAAGGTAATTATCTTGGATGAGCCGACCAGTGGGCTCGACAAGAAGTCGATGCATCGTGTGGTGGAGCAACTCGAATCGATGAAACAAAGTCACACCATCATAATTATTTCACATGATTATGAGTTTATTAGGAACATTGCAGATAAGATTTTCTATATCGAGGACGGACGTATAAGGGAAACTTTTTATTTGGACGAAGAAAATGTAAATCAGTTAAATAAAACTTTTGAAAAAATGGAGGCTTATTATGAATAACAAGCTTAAAACTAAGGATTTTATACTTATTGCGCTGCTGACAGCTGTGTACATGATCATCTATATGGTGTCGATGCTCTTAATCACTCCGCTTGGTGCACTCGGACACTCGGTAAGCCCTGGAATTTGCTCTATTTTCTCTGGGACCGTTATATATTTTATGGCAAAAAAGCTCGGTAAGATGTGGCAGTATACGATAATGACGGTGCTCGTCATGGCTTGCTTTACGCTCATGGGTGGTGGTTATATACCTTGGTATATAACATCAATTGGTATGGCTATAATTGCCGATTTTATCGCTTCTAGGAATGGCAAAGAGGTTAGTGTTCATCGTATTGCTATCGCATCTGGAGTACTGCACGTAGGACAGGCATGGGGTGCAATTATACCTGCAAGTTTCTTCTTAAGTCGCTACAAAAGCTATTGGATGCAGAAAGGCCAAACTGAAGCTGAGATGAATAACTACATCAAATATACTGCAGGCACGTGGGGTGTGATATCGACAGTTGTTGTATTCGTGATGGCAGTAATCGGTGCTTACCTTGGATATCTAATACTTAGAAAGCATTTCAAGGAGGCTTAGGATGGGCGTATTTAAAAAACTATTCAGTTATGCGGAAGACCGCAGGGGCTACATGGTGGCTGCTTTGCTGTTATCTGCCGTGGCGACGATTCTATCGTTCGTTCCATATTATTTTCTATGGGAAATGCTTCACGAGATAACGGGAAGTGCTGATTATGCGAAGATTAGCAAGCTGTCGTACCTGATATTTGCAACGACAATCCTATACATGGTCACATATATCGTAGCACTTATGTGCAGTCACCTGTTTGCATTTAGACTGGAAACGAACATGAAAAAGAAGGGATTAAACGCTCTTCTAGATGGATCGTTTTCGTTCTTTGACATGAACTCTTCTGGAAAGACTAGAAAGATAATCGATGATAACTCGGGAAACACGCACACGATTGTAGCTCATATCCTGCCAGATTCCGTAAATGCAGTTCTGTTCCCAATATGCCTACTGGTGCTCTCGTTCATGGTGAGCAAATACGTAGGTGCATTGATTGTTGCAGCGGTTATAGCAGCGAGTATCTGCTTTAAATTCATGTATTCTGACCCAGATATGATGAAAGAGTACATGGGTGCACTAGACGATATTAACTCGGAGACGGTCGAGTATGTGCGCGGCATACAGGTAATAAAGATATTTAATATGGTGATTGAATCATTTGAACGCCTATACAAATCGATTATCAGATATTCTGAAGTCGTTAATGCAGAGTGCCAGATGTGCAGAAGACCATTTGTAGTATTTCAGGTATGCATGCTTTCCCTCTCGGCACTGATTGTGCCTGTAGCATATGTCGCGATGCCAAAATCACCTCAAGCTAGTGAGACTATCAGCCTTGTCGTGTTCTTCGCATCATTCTCGGGGCTTCTGATGAGTGCTTTTATGAAGGTCATGTTCTTCAGTAAGAATTTTGAGATGGCTAACGATGCGATAAACAAGCTTGAATCACTATTTGACGAGATGGACAAGAACAAGCTAGCTCATGGGGATGTCTCGGAAATGACAAGCCATGATATAGAATTTGCAGGAGTGACATTTAGATATGAAGAGGGAGTAGATGTCCTAACGGACTTCAGCCTTGAGCTAGAGAGCGGCAAGAAGTATGCCCTCGTGGGATCTTCAGGCAGTGGCAAATCCACTATAGCTAAGCTCATCTCTGGTTTCTATCCAGTATCAAGTGGAGAACTCAGAATCGGTGGAGTGGATATTTCAAAATATAAAAGGGAGACGCTAGAGCATGAAATTGCATTCGTGTTTCAAAATGCCAAGTTGTTTAAAACCAGTATCTATGAAAATGTACAAATTGGAAGACCTGATGTATCGCGCGAAGAAGTCATAAAAGCGCTTGACCTTGCAATGTGCGGAAGCATTCTCGATAAGTTTGAAGCGCGTGAGGATACCATAATCGGTGCGAAAGGTGTTCACTTATCTGGTGGTGAGACTCAGAGGATCGCAATCGCTAGGGCAATACTCAAGGATGCTCCGATAATAATTCTCGATGAGGCGAGTGCTGCCAGCGACCCAGAAAATGAGTATGAGATGCAGCAGGCTTTTTCAAAGCTCATGGAAGGTAAGACTGTAATCATGATTGCGCATAGGCTTTCAAGCATCAGAAATGTGGATGAAATACTGGTTGTAGAGGACGGAAAAGTCACTGAACGTGGGGCTCATGACGAACTTATGAAGAAGGATAGCAAATACAAAAAGCTACACAACTTATACAATCAGGCTAATGAATGGAGGCTATCATAATGAAACGAAAATTACAGAGACATTTTTCGCTTACCGATGAGGGTATTGACAACATGATGAGAGCATCGAGAGCCTCGTTTTTTAAGTATATAACCTTCATGCTTCCGCCAATGCTCGTGTTCATCTTTCTGAATGATATGATGACTAGCAGACTAAAGCCAATAGCGCATTATGTCGGAATAATAGTTATCATAGCCATTCTTATATACCTTGCGGCAGCTAGGGAATACAAGTTAACTTACGATGTCACCTACGAAGAAAGCGTAAATCTCCGCATTGAGCTCGCAAAGAAAATCAAGGAACTACCACTTTCGTACTTCTCGACGCATAACTTGTCGGATCTCTCGCAGACCATCATGATGGATGTAAGCAATATCGAGATGGCGATATCGCATGCTGTGCCGGAATTTATCGGATTTGTGGTGTTCTTTGCGATTATAAGCATCATGATGTGCATCGGGAACCTCGTTCTAGGACTTGCAGTGGTCATGCCTATCTGGATTGGGATAGCGCTTATGTTCGTATTTAAGAATTTTCAGACCAGGAAAGTCAAGGTGTATTACAAGCAGCTCCTCGACAACGCTAATGCGTTCCAAGATGCATTCGAAATGCAGCAGGAAATCAAGAGCTATTCCATGCAGGATGAAGTGAGACGTGATGTGACTTCAAAGATAGTAAGCACGGAGAAAATACATACTGCCGCAGAATTTACAATGGCGATAAGTGCTACAGTTTTGCGGGTAGTTCCGTTACTTGGACCAGTTCTAGTAGCTGTAATCGGGGCAACTCTTTACGCAAAAGGTTCTATAAGCCTTCTGTACTACGTGGGTTATCTCATGGCGGTAACTACCATATCTCATCAATATGCTTCACTCTCAGAGTTCATTGCAGCGATATTTTTCTTCGAGGACAGCTATGACAGAATTCGAAATCTCATGGATGAGGAAGTACAGCCAGGTATAGATAAAGAAGTTGAGAAATATGACATCTGTTTTAAGGATGTAGAGTTTCAATATGGTGATAATAAGGTAATAAATGGAGTTAGTTTTGCAGCAAATCAGAATGCTGTTACGGCTATAGTAGGTCCTTCAGGATGCGGTAAGACTACCGTGCTTAGGTTGCTCTCGCGTCTATATGATTACAATAAAGGTGAAATCACTGTCGGTGGAGAGGATATAAAATCTATCAGTACAGCATCACTGTTCAGCAAGATATCTATCGTGTTTCAGAACGTAGAGCTCTTTAATACGAGCGTAATGGAGAATATCAGGTTAGGGCGTAAGGATGCGACTGATGAAGAGGTTTTGGCAGCTGCGAAGCTTGCTAACGTCGATGAAATAGTGTCGAAAATGCCAGATGGATACGAAACCATAATTGGCGAAAACGGATCCAAGCTCTCGGGTGGGGAGAGACAGCGTATATCTATAGCGAGGGCATTTCTGAAGGATGCGCCTATAATACTTCTCGATGAGATATCGGCATCGCTCGATGTAGAAAACGAGATGGAGATTCAAAATAGTATTAACAAGCTCATCGAAAACAAGACTGTAATCATCGTATCTCACAGGATGAAATCGATTGAGAAGGCTGATAAGATTGTTATAATGGATGACGGTAGAGTGGTTAGTGTAGGCAAGCACGAAGAACTCCTCAAGAGCTCTAAGCTCTATGGCGATATGGTGAGAAAATCACAGCTAACCGAGGAGTATACCTATTAGGTGATAGTGCAATCTAGCATTGAAGACAGATATGTTACATGACATTTAGCAATTTCGGTAAATGTAGATAGCTGATTCATATAACAAAATGAAAAAGAGGCCGAACCAGTTAATTAAGCTCAGGTTCAGCCTCTTTAAATTTTTAATTATGCAACCTAGAAGCTACTTGTCTGCAGGGATCTCGTTGTACTTGCTCAGCAACTCGTGCTTCATGTTCCACAGCTTCTTGGATAGGTCTACGTAGTATGTCTGAGGATTTTCAAATCTCAGCATCTCACTCCAAAGCGTCTCAATCTGCTCCATACAATAAGAGCGTATGGTCTCAAGGTCAGGGGACTCGTATACGCACTCGCCCTTTTCGAATACCTTTACCATCAGCTCCTTAACCGTAAAGTTAGTCAGTCTCTTGCGCTTCCAGATAGCATTAGGGTCGAATATCTCAACGCCATCTCTCGTTGGAGCCTCTTCGTCGTGTAGTGCGATGAGATCCCCCATGACCTTTCCGGTCTCGTTGTCAAAAAACCTGTAGACCTTCTTGAAACCAGGGTTTGTAATCTTCTCTACGTTTTCTGAAATCTTCATCTTAGGAATCATCACGCCGTTATGCTCGATGGCAGCCAGCTTGTAAACTCCACCAAATACAGGTTCAGACTTAGCTGTGATGAGTCGCTCGCCAACTCCGAACGAATTAACCTTTGCTCCTTCTAGGATGATGTCTCTGATCAGCCATTCGTCAAGTGAATTGGAAACTACGATAGCGCAGTCCTCTAGACCGTTAGCATCGAGAATCTCCCTAGTCTTCTTGGTGAGGTAGGAGATATCACCGCTATCTATTCTAACCCCCATCTTGGCAGGTTTCATCTCTTTGAATACCTTGATGGCATTAGGAAGACCCGACTTAAGGACGTTGTATGTATCTATCAGTAGAACTGCATTATCAGGATAAATCTTAGCATATTCCTTAAATGCTTCGTACTCGCTGTCAAATGTCTGCACCCAGCTATGTGCCATAGTTCCGAGCGCCGCCACACCGTAGTCTCTATCAGCAATCGCACACGCAGTGCCTGCGCAACCACCTATATAAGCAGCTCTCGCACCGTATATGGCACCGGACGCGCCCTGAGCTCTTCTAGAACCAAACTCCATGACAGGTCTACCTTGAGCTGCTCTTACGACTCTGCTCGCCTTGGTGGCAACTAGACTCTGATGGTTGATAGTTAGAAGTATAAATGTCTCAACAAACTGCGCCTGAATCAGCGGACCAGTTACCGTGATAATCGGTTCGTGAGGGAATATCGGAGTACCCTCGGGAACAGCCCATACATCACATGTAAATTTGAAGTCGCGGAGGTAGTCTAGAAACTCTTCGCTGAAAATTCCTTTTGAACGCAGATACTCAATATCTTCCTCTGTAAAATGCAGATTTTTGAGATACTCGATGACCTGCTCTAGTCCCGCCATAATCGCATATCCGCCTTGGTCAGGAACCCTGCGGAAGAACATGTCAAAGCAAGCTTCGTAATCGCGAACATCAGAATGGAAATAGCCGTTGGCCATAGTGATTTCGTAGAAATCAGTCAGCATCGTTAAGTTGTAATTATCAAGCATTGATTCTCTCCTATATTATTAGCCTACCAAGTCTGAAATAACCGACTCAACAGACGCTCCTTTCTTAAACGAATAAGTACCCGCATCGATTTCTGACACATCGTGACCCTGAGCCTTCACATCTGCGGTAAACTGCTTGTAATCGGTGAAAAGATTCTTGTCGATAAGATCGGATACATCAGCCTCACCTCCACCGTTTATCGTAACGCTTACATCTTTCTTGAGAGCACCATTCTTAAACGCACTTCCATACTTGAGAGTAGAAGCGGAGTTCAGGGTTTCCTCGGACTGCTTGCGACTTGACTGGCTTGCAAGAACCTGTGGGTATTTCATAATTACATTGAAGCGCCACACTATAACTCCTGCTGCCATCATGACGATTACAAGTGCAATTATAATGTCATTGGTGTTATGAAATAGATCCTTAAAATTCTTCATTTTAAATTCTCCTTCATGTTGCGCCACCAGACGCAACTTCATAGGGAATTATACATTCTTTTGCTAACGATTGCAAACAATAGAAGTACTCCGACACCTTGTTAATAAGCCATTTGCATGGTATAATATACGGCACGATTTATAATAGAAAGCAGATATAAATGAAGCAAATTGAGATAAATTCCAACGATGCGGGCAGACGCCTCGACAAATTCATGCGCAGATACCTTCCGAAGGCAAATCTGAGCACCATTTACAAGGTCATTCGCAAGGATGTGAAGGTCAATGGTAAGCGCGAGGGCAACAATTATATGCTCGCTGAGGGAGATATCTTGACAATTTATATCAGCGATGGATTGTTCGAAGAGTGGAGCGCCCCAACTAGGAGTGACAAGAGGTTCAAGGTGAGACGTAACTTCAAAATCGTTTACGAAGACGATGACATCCTAGTTGCCGATAAGCCATTCGGGCTATTGACCCACGGCGACCGAAGTGAGAAGAAAAATCACTTGGCAAACCAAGTCAAGGATTACCTCATAGAGACGGGTGCCTACAATCCTAGGGAGAAGGTATTTACACCTGCCCCTGCAAATCGCCTCGACCGCAACACAACAGGTGCGGTGCTGTTCGGCAAGAATAGCGCTTCGCTTAAGGCTCTCGGTGAGATGATTCGCGAGGATAAGGTTGACAAGTTCTATATGACCATAGTGTATGGGCATCTCGATGAAGAAATCGACCTCAAAGGTAGGCTTATCAAGGATCAGAATACCAATACCGCAAAGATTCTGGATGTAGGTGACAGCAGAGGCCGCGAGATAGAGACTATCGCAAGACCTGTGCGCAAGATCGGCGATTTTACGCTGGTTGAGATCATGCTCGTGACGGGAAGGACCCACCAGATTAGAGCGCATATGGCGTCGGTCGGACATCCCGTAATAGGGGACGTCAAGTACGCTAGAGGAAGAGCCGCTGATGTGAACCGAAGGCTGAAGCAGAGATTCGGTCTCAGCACGCAGCTGCTGCACAGCTGCCGGATAACCTTCAAGGAGGGCGTAGTCCCGCTGAAAAGACTCACAGGGCAGTCGATAAAAGTGGATTTACCAGAGGAATTTGAGAGAATAATAAGCGGACTAGAGCTGGTGGCGAGAAGGAAGGGCGATAACAATGCGTGATTTTGTAAAGAGTTTAATCAAGGATATCATCATAGCGGCTATACTCGCGGCAGTAGTTATATCGTTCGTAAGACCGACAATAGTGAAGCAGACCTCGATGCAGGATACACTTAATCCAAATGATTACATAATCATGTATAGGAGGGCCTACTCAGGTGACAAGGAGCCAAAGCGCGGTGACATCGTCATCTTTAAGTCTAAACTGCAGGATGAGAATGGCAAGGATAAGCTCCTTATTAAGCGTGTAATCGGTCTCCCTGGCGATAAGATAACTATCAATGATGGTAAGGTCTATATAAATGATAAGAAATACGATGAAAGTTACTTAAAGGACGGCTATACAACAGGTTCTGTGAACAATTTCAAGGTGCCAAAAGGCGAGTATTTCGTAATGGGAGACAACAGGGTAGTCAGCATAGATAGCAGATATAGCGAGGTTGGCTGCGTCAAGAAGGATGCGATTAAGGGACGGGCAGTTTTGAGGCTGTTCCCATTTACCAAGATAAAGAAACTATAATAAAAAATATAAGAGGAAGGCATGGCAAGAAGCAGGAAGGTAGTAGCTAGTAATAAAAAGGCAAGGCATGATTACTTTGTCGAGGAGACCTACGAGGCAGGCATCGCGCTCACAGGAACCGAGATTAAGTCTGTTCGTGCTGGGCGTGTTAGCATCAAGGAGAGCTATGCGCATATTTATAACGGCGAAATCACCATCCTGGGCATGCACATCTCACCGTATGAGCAGGGTAACCGCTTCAACGTAGAGCCGCTTCGCGAACGCAAGTTGCTGATGCATAAGCGAGAGATTTTCAAGCTGGCAGGCCAGATTAAGACTGACGGTCTGACACTCATTCCTCTTAATGTCTATATAAATGAAGCCGGTTACTGCAAAGTAGAGATCGGTCTCTGCCGAGGCAAGAAGAATTACGACAAGCGTGAGTCTATCGCCAAGAAGGAGGCTAACCGCAAGATGGATAGGGCTATCAAGGATAGCCTGCGCAAATAGTAAGATTACGGTTATGGTTAGCTAATTAAGATAGCAAAGCGCTGACCAATCAGCGATAATACTGGTTGGGCATTGAGGCGCTAGGCGGCTAGCTAGACGATAGCTAGCTATCGAGATACGAACTGTTAGCGGTAGGCAGTTAATAACTGCGGAGATTCTCCTCTTATAACCTAAGTTCAGATAAATACAATACAAATACCATACTTGGAATCTGTATAAGCTATGGGGGCGTCAGGTTTCGACAGGAGTGTGGAAAAAGGATAAGCGAGCCGTGGAGCCGAACCACGTAAAAAGCGGCGGTTAAATTCAAACGCTAAACAGAATAACAATTTCGCACTAGCTGCTTAGTTCAGCACCGCGCGTCAACCGGTATTCACCTGCAGGTAACGGATCTGGCGTCGATTATGCAGGAAAACCTTGCGTGAGCTCTCGGTAGCGCAAGGGAACAACGGGATAGTGATTGTGTAGTCTGCTGACGTGACGCCACATGAGCGAATTCTAAAGTATCAGCTGCGCTCGGAGAAAGTCCTTCGGAAATGCTCTTGGACGTGGGTTCAAATCCCACCGCCTCCACCAAATTTGATGTTCGAAGAAAAAACCATGAATCTTACTGGGGGGATGGAGATGAGAAATGAAAAGTGTAGCATGGCTGTTTCCGGTTATTTTTATACTTCATGAAATGGAGGAAATAATAGGATTAAGGATATGGCTAGATAAAAATACAGATATTATCAATAAATACAATAAATTTTCAGCTGTATATAAAAAATTATAGTAACGAGGGATTTTCGACAGCTGTTCTAGAAGAATACTTACTATGCATAATTATAACTATTGCTAGTATATATTTCCGCACATATATTGTTTGGCTCGGAGCATTTATTGCCTTTTCGTTGCATTTGTTTTTTCATATAATTCAAAGTATTATCATAAAAAGATATATTCCTGCATTATCAACAAGTATAATTCTTTTACCGATAAGTTTAGTTTTGATAAATAAGGTAATTTATAATGCTAAATATTCAATATTTAGCATAACAATTTCATCTACACTTTGTTTCATATTAATGATGTTAAATTTAAAATTCGTTCATAAACTGATGGACAAGGTAACTGAGATTATTAAAATTTGCAAGTGAAGCGCCAGCATTGGCGCTTTTTTTATATTATTGCTCATCAACTGTGTCTATTATATAGCTTACACTTTTTTTATGTTCAATAGAATACTTAATTTCAAAGATACAGAAACGGATGCCATTTTTGGTATCAATTGCATTATCTAGAAATAGCAATATTTGATTTCACATGCTGGTACAAAAAAATATTGCAATTCATTAATCAAAATAGTAAAATGGCTCTCCTGCTTAAAAATAGATATGGATATACTGAAAAGTTATAAATGTATAACATCGAGAGTATCGGAGAATTATTATGATTGTACGAGAGATGACAAGAGATGAAATAGATTTTTTAGGAGAATATAAGAATGAGTGGCCTATTCTTGCGTTAAAGCAGGTTAAAGATATTGATGTGAATAATTATCTGATTGCTGTATATGATTTGATTATGCAATATGGGATTAATAGTGAGTTAAGGACGTATAATGATATAGGTAAGTATGCACAGAAGATATTTAATGCTATCAATGATGAAAAAAGGTGCTTTGATAACGAAATAGAAAATAACGAAAACGAATGGCTTTATGTAGCAAGCGATGACGTTTTGAAAGTTTCATTTAATGTAAGGGTATTTTTAAGACCATATATTATAGATTGGCCAATTTTTGAACTCGAAGAGTTACGTCATGATGATGTAGATGAATATCTTTTGTCGCTTTATGATGCTATTATTTGTTACGGATTTGATAAAAGAATGGAGTTTTATAATGAGACTGGAGAATCGCTACAGCTTATGTGTGATCAGTTGCTTGAGTGGGTAGAAGCACAATAAAAGCGTCATCTGGCGTTTTTGGTTATAGAAATATATAAAAAAACTATATTAAGATACGAGATATTGACCATAACAATTTCTGTTTAATTATTGTCATTGATAGAATTGACTTAACATAATTATATATAGGTGTCTCAAAATAAGTCAATTCCACGGAACACAAAGGTAAGTAATGAAGCGAACAAGAAGGATTGTGATAATTTCACACTGTTTATTAAATGTAAATGCAAAGGTAGAGCCCCTTGCAAAAGAAATGGGAGGATCATCTATCATCTGCAAACTTATTGAATTAGGATATGGGATTATCCAGCTACCCTGCATAGAAATGGCTATGTTTGGATCTAAAAGATGGGGGATTGTTTATGAGCAATGTGACTTTCCTGCATTTCGCGAACAGTGTCAAAAATTACTTCATCCCATTGTACAGCAGTTAAAGGATTACAAAGAGCATGGATATTCAATAGAGATGGTTATTGGGGTAGATGGTAGTCCTACTTGTGGCACTAATTTCGTATCTAAAGGAAACTGGTTTGGTGAACTCAATTCAGAAAACAATTATCAAGCTAAAATTGACACACTTCATATTGCTAAAGGAAAAGGTGTAATGATGGAGGTGCTTGAGAATATGTTAAAAGAGAATGGAATTTCCACATTGTTTTATGGAATTGATGAAAGAGAAACTATGTATGAAGAACTAATACAGATGTTAAATCAGAAACAAGAAAATAATTAATGAAAGGAAAAGCAATGAAAAAGAAAACGTTTATAACTATCGCAGTAATTATGGTTGTAATGCTTTTTATGACGTCGTGTGGAAATAAAAAAACCACAGAAGACTCATCTCTAAGGAATATAAAAAAAGCAGGGGTATTAAAAGTTGGAATGTGTCCGGAATACCCTCCGTTCGAGAGTATTAATAACTCAGGTGCAATTGAGGGGTTTGACGTCGATCTAGCTGAAGCAATTGGTAAAGAGATGGGGGTAAAAGTTGAATTAGTGAACACTCCATGGGAGGGACTGATTTCTGGCCTATCAAGCGGGGATTTTGATGTTATTATGTCGGGCATGTCTCCTGAAGAAGCAAAGGAGTCCGGAGGCAAGGTTAATGTATCAAATTCATATTTTAATCTTGATGAAGTTATTCTCACGACTAACAAGGATATTAAGTCCAAAAAAGATTTAGCTGGAAAAATTGTTGGAAGTCACGCGGGCAGTGCTTCTGAAAATGCTGTAAAAAGCTTAGAAGAGCAGAAAATAAAAATTGGAAAATCTGCTACATATAATAGACATTCTGAAGCTCTAGCGGATATGTTAAATGGAAATATAGATGCAATGGTTGTTGAAAAATCATGGGCAAAAGAAAAAGCAAAGGCTAATAAAAAGTTAAATATTGTTGATGATCCAGTTCAAACTATTAAAATTGCTGCAGTATTTCCAAAAGGAAATGATTCCTTAACAAAAGAGTTTAACAAAGCATTAAAAACAATAAAGGAAAACGGTACATACGATAAAATCTATAACAAGTGGTTTGCTGCTGAATAGATAATAAAGAAAGGCGAAAATAGTGACGAAGTTAGATTTTTCGGTACTATGGCCATTTAGAAAACTACTGCCAGCCGCTCTCGGACTTACTATCGGGATTGGCCTGGCAGGTTTTATTTTAGCTCTGGCTATAGCAATAATAGTTGGTAGTTTAAGAAGTAGAAAGCTACCAAAGATAATTTCTGTAATACTCTCTACTTACGTAGAAGTTTTTCGTGGGACTCCATTGCTAGTTCAATTATTTTTTGTATACTATGGTCTGCCTGGATTAGGATTTCACATTGGACCTATTAAAGCAGCCATCATAACAATGGGCCTTAATAGTGGTTCGTATTTATCGGAGAATATTCGAGCATCTATACTAGCTGTTGATAAAGGTCAATATGAGGCAGCATATATACTAGGATATACCCCAATACAAAGAACGTTTCATATAATCCTACCACAAGCAATAAGAGTTGCAGTACCCTCTCTTATGAATGGATTTTCAGCGATAGTAAAGGAGACGTCAATTGTGTCAGTTTTACCAGTCGTAGAAATTACGAAACTAGGCAACCAGATTTATGCTAGAACATATCATCCGTTCGAAATATATATAATGCTTGGCTTTATATATTTTGTATTAACCTATACGGTTACCTTCCTTGCGAAATGGATTGAGAGGAGGTCATCAAGATGGGAACTTTAATTGATATAAACGGATTAAGAAAATCATACAGTGAAAATACTGTTTTAAAAGGAGTCAATCTAACTGTAAACAGGGGCGAAGTGATTGCAATTATCGGTGCTAGTGGTTCTGGAAAAAGCACTTTGGTAAGATGCATTGCAAACCTTGAACAATATCAAAATGGTTCAATAACTATAGGTGGAAAAAAGAATAGCGATTATAAATCTCTAAATGGAATATTAGGAATGGTTTTTCAAAATTACAACTTGTTTCCACACTACACTGTTTTAGATAATATAACTAAACCTCTTCAGGCTGTTATGAAGCAATCAATTGCTGATGCAGAAAAAAAGGCAAAAATACTTTTAGAAAGGGTAAGGTTAATAGATTATAAAAATCAGTATCCATCTACACTTTCTGGCGGACAAAAGCAGAGACTTGCTATTGCAAGAACCCTTGCAATGGATCCCAAGATCGTTATTTTTGATGAACCAACATCATCATTGGATCCTGAACTGGCACATGAAGTATTTAGTACGATTAATGAACTTGCTTTAGAAGGACAAACAATGCTAATTGTTACACATCAAATAAATGCAATTAGTCACTTTGCTACAAGGGTGCTTTTTTTGAATAATGGTATTATTGAAGAAGACGGAACATGTGATGAAATATTTTGCAATACAGCAAATGAAAATCTATCTAGTTTTTTAAAAATGGTTGAATTTGACGATTTATATTGATATATCGTATAGTGCTAATTTTATGCCCACCATGCACTTGCGGTATAGTAAAATAGATACACATGCAATTAAAACGACGGTAATTGATAAACTATCAAATCTATAGATGAGAAAAAAAGCGCCAAATGGCGCTTTTTTCTATCCTATTCTTCAACAGAAACCGCAGTATATGTAACATATTTTTTACTTCCGATAGAGTACTTGATTTCAAATATGCAGAACCAGATGAGGTCTTCTTCATCAGTGGAATCATTATTGCTTTCACTAGCAGCATCATTCGTTTTGGTACTATCTGAATCGCGGAATGTCAGCTTATCTGCAGGGATAAATTCTGACAGATACATGCTCAGTTCGTCAGTCTTATAGTCGTAATTGTAGAGCACCCCGATATCTTGTCTCTTTTTTGGATTTACTGGCATACCTGCTGCTGTGTAGAGAGTTATGCTGTCAATCTCAGGTGTTTTCGCCTTAGACTTCTTATCTTGAAAATGTATCTTGATATATGAAGTGTCCTTACTCTTGAGGGAAACATTAGGAGTATCGCCTTCGACTTTGCCGCAGGTTGAACTTATAATCTTCATCTGCTTTGATTTTGATAGCTTCGAAAATTTATCCAATTCATAAGTCTTGACGATAGCTGATCTAGAATTATCTGCTGTTTCCACTAGAACTTTAATATCTTTATTGTTTACTACGCGGTCCTTATCTGCTGTTGGCTTGGATGCAATCTGCAAGATGGCAAATATAAGAAGTAAAATTCCAACAAATATGAATGTAAAGCTAAGTGGCTTACGATAACGACGTTTAGTGTTTGATGACATAGAGCCGCCTCCGTTTCAATAATTGATGTAAATGCTTCCTAAGCTCATACTATCATTTAAAAAATTTAAAAAAAGCAATTTAATAGGAAAATACAAAGTGGTACACTTAACCGTCTATCAATATCAATATAGATATTTTGGATAACACTAATGTTCTAGTCGCCGCACGTTGACGGCGCATCGGAATACCCGTATAGTTAAGAAACAGGCTATGCGGTTTTTGTTTTTTAAGGAGTAATATGCTTAAATCCACTATCAAGCACAAAAATGTCGAATTTACCGAGCTATTTTATGACCTAGTGTTCGTATATGCTATCTCGAAGACGACTGAGCTGATTCATCATCTGCACGATGGTGTTGTGGGTGGGGAGGCATTCTTCGCCTTCATTATGACGACCTTCGTGCTAGTTGATGCGTGGATGCTTCAGACGGTGTTCACGAATCAGTATGGAAAAAATTCATTTCTTAACCTCTCGATAATGTTCGTTAAGATGATGATTTTGCTGGTATTTGCGGGCATGATTGTCGACGACTGGCACGACCGCTTTGACTACCTGTGCTGGACCATAGCATCGCTGTCGTTCGTGCTATTCGTGCAGTACTTTGCGCAGTATTATAGTCATGGGCCTACAAAAGCAGAGCGTATTTCGATCCGTAGCTTCCTCGGGGTGACGGGGGTAAGAGTGTTCGGTATGCTTGCGGCGAGCCAGTTTCCAATAGCGACAGGCATATACATATATCTAGCGACGATTATCGTGACGTTCCTTATGCCGATTTATTTTAGAAGGAGGTTTGAGCGTATCGATATAAATTTCGTGCACCTTGTTGAGAGAATCTCATTACTTACAATTATAAATCTAGGTGAGATGATCATGGGAATCGCCCCTTTTTTCACGCTCAAGACATTCACGTTTAGTTCAGTCCTTTACTTCACGATAGTTGCATGCTTATTCATGTATTATTTCAGTGTGCTAAATCACAGTATCGACGAACACACAGATACGAATGGTCTGTTTCTCATGTACAGCCATTACCCGATTTATATCGGGCTGATCATGATTACTGTATCGATGAGTTTTATAAGTCGCAACGATGCGAACGTGCATTTTGTTACATTTTTTATGTATGCAGGAATCTTCATGTTCCAGTGGGCGGTTATTGCAAATAATATGTACAGCAAGCCACACCTTAACTTTGATGCGAAGTATTACGCTGTTCAGCTGTGGATATTCCTCGTCGGTGGTGTTGCGAGCTACAATCTTGCACATAGTGACGCGGCAGTTCTACACATAACTACGGCGACAATCGCAGCAATTACGGTTCATTCGATTGGGTTCTTTTATATGAGGAATTTGAAAGAGCGAAGGCGTTTAAAGAAACTATAAAGAGATAGAATGAACAGGACGGAGAGAAAGTACCTGAAAAAACAAAACATAAAGCGGAGAAATCCGTATTAAAATGATATAATAACGCTCAAATGAATGGTTGAAACCAAGCGCAGTATGATTATAAGGAGACTAGTATGAGAAAGCTTGTAAAGGGTAACGTAAGCTGGGTAGGATACATGGATTGGGAACTCGAGATGTTCCATGGCGATGAGTATTCGATTTTGAATGGGTCTAGCCAAAATGCATTTTTGATTGAGGAAGAGAAAACGATTCTGGTGGATACCGTGTGGCTTCCGCACAGAGATGAGTTTATAGAGAACTTGAAGGCTGAAGGGGTGCTCGATAAGATTGATGCAATCATCGTAAACCATGGTGAGCAGGACCACTCGGGCTCGCTGCCGGCGCTACTCAAGGAGATTCCGGGTACACCCCTTTACTGCACAGCGGCATGCGTGAAGAGTCTCGAAGGACAGTATGGCAAGCAGGGCTGGAACTTCAACGTTGTAAAGACTGGTGACAGCTTAGATATTGGAAACGGCAAGCAACTCATATTTGTGGAGATGAAGATGCTTCACTGGCCAGACTCGATGGCTACATACATGACTGGTGACAATATCCTGTTTTCTATGGATGCGTTCGGTCAGCACTTTGCAGTTGAGGAGATGTTCAACGACCTCGCGGATCAGGCGCTGCTCGATAAGGAAGCGATGAAGTACTTTGCAAATATCCTCAATCCTTTCGCGCCATTTGTAACCAAGAAGCTCGCGGAAATCGCTGAATTGAACTTGCCAATAGATATAATTGCTCCGTCACATGGTGTAGTATGGCGGGATAATCCTGGTCAGATTGTTGAGAAATACGCTGCTTGGGCAGATGCTTATCAGGAGAATCAGATTACTGTTGCATACGACACGATGTGGGAGGGAACGACTAAGCTGGCGCATGCAATCGCTGATGAGATTCACAAGCAGTCATCGGATACTGTTGTAAAGGTCTATAATATCGCAAAAGCTGATAAGAATGAAATCATGACCGAGGTATTCAAATCCAAGGCCATTGTCGTTGGTTCGCCGACTTGCGTGAACGATGTTTTGACAAGCGTTGCAGGATGGTTATCGTTCCTCAAGACACTCAAGTTCAAGAACAAGAAGGCTGCTGCATTCGGCTGCTACGGCTGGAGCGGTGAGTCGGTTAAGATTCTACAGACTAAGCTCGCTGAGGCTGGTTTTGAAGTTGTGGAAGGAAATGTACGTTCCTTATGGAATCCAGATGAAGAGGACTTCGCAAAGATTTCGGATATGGTTGCGGAGCTTGTTAAATAGGTTTGTAGCACATATAGATATCTAAATATGGGATTTAGGGGACTATAGGATAGAGTTAAAACCCGCGCTGCTGATGGTTAAGTGGTGCGGGTTTTCTATATTTACAGCTATGCGATGCCTTGCTACACTCGAGACAACACCTAAGTTAAAACCCAAGATAATTAAGTCAAAGTGAACACCCAGATATACAAACCACCATATAACATAACGGAATCAATGCTCAAGTTAATAAGTGAAATCTCTGAGAAATAGGTAAGATACAAGGCCGCCACACCTTGAGCATCCACCCGAATCTACGGAGAAGTAACAGGATAAGGTCTATTCATTCGTCGCTTGCAATCGAAGCAAACTCACTATCTCTTGCTGAGGTCAGAGACGTAATTGATGGCAGAACTGTCATCGGGAACCGTGACGAGATTAAGGAAGATCAAAATGCATATCGCGCTTACGAAGCTATTCAAGAAATCAATCCATTTAATATGGAAGATTTAAAGCGTATGCATGGAGTAATGACCGACGGAATTGTGCCGGAATGCGGCAAATTCAGAAGTAGTGAAGAAGGTGCTTTAGACGGGGATAGATGCATATTCATGGCTCCACCAGCGAAGCTCGTAGCTGGACAGATGAACGATTTATTTGAATGGATGAACCGAGAGAAAGGAAACGTTCACCCACTGATTATGTCATCTGTATTTCATTATGAGTTTGTATTCATTCATCCTTTTGCAGATGGAAATGGTAGGATGGCCAGGCTATGGCAGACTGCACTTTTATATGGCTGGCGTGAACTTTTTCAGTATGTGCCATTTGAGAGTCAGATTAGAAACTGCCAAAGCGAGTATTATGAAGTGATTGCTAGATACCATAAGAATGGCGATTCTGATGAATTCATAATGTTCATACTGAAGCGACTAGATGCTGCGCTCGGGGAAGTTTTGAGTAAACCCACTGCAATGTATGAAAATACCACTGTTCAGGTAGAGCGACTGATGGAAACTATGGAATTTGATATACCTTATACAGCCGTACAGCTCATGGGCGCACTTGGGCTAAAGTCGAGAAAGTCTTTTAGAGAAAATTACTTGCAGCCTGCGATAGAGGACGAGATTATAGAGATGACGATTCCAGGCAAGGTGACTAGTCGAAATCAGCGGTATGTAATGAAGAAGAAATAATGCTACTATGATATACTGCTTGTAATGGATTCAAATATAGATAAATCGCACTAGTGTAAGGTGAAGGATACGTAGAACCAAATACTAGGGAGAAATATGGATACATAAAAGGAGAATTCGATGACAGATTATAATAAAAAGCTCATATCGTTTCTAGATAAATCGCCGACAGCCTTTCATGCGGTAGCTAATATTAAGGCGAGGCTTGAAACTGAAGGTTATACTGAACTTGCAGAGTCTGCAAAATGGGAGCTTTCAGAAAGCGGAAAGTACTTCGTGGTTAGAAACGCTTCGAGCATAATTGCGTTTAGGACTCCAAGCTTTGATTTTACTGGCTTTATGATCAGTGCTGCTCATTCAGATTCACCAGCATTCAAGGTTAAGGAAAATCCTGAAATCGTTGAAAACGGATATGTAAAGCTCAATGTCGAAGGTTACGGCGGTATGCTCATGGCTCCGTGGCTCGATAGACCGCTGAGTGTTGCTGGCAGGATAATTGTAAAAAATGGTAATAAATACGAGGTTAGGCTCGTTAATGTGAATAAGGACTTGCTGCTTATTCCAAATGTCGCAATTCACATGAACCGCGATGCTAACAAAAACCAGACGTGGAACGCACAGGTTGACATGCTCCCTGTTCTCGGCTCGGTAGATGATGCAAAGGGTTCATTTATGAAAATAATTGCTGATTCAGCTGGCGTATTAGAATCTGATATACTATCGCATGACCTATTCTTATACGTTCGAGATAAGGGTAAGATATGGGGAGGTAGCGACGAGTACATCTCAGCGCCACACCTAGATGATTTGCAGTGCGTGTACGGATGCCTCGAAGGCTTCCTCGTAGCGAAGAATTCGCACAGCGTCCCAGTTCTAGCGGTTTTCGACAATGAAGAGACCGGTTCTCTCACCAAGCAGGGCGCAGATTCCACTTTCCTAGAGGAGGTGCTGAAGCGCATCTCACTCGCTTCAGGCAAGGATGAAGAAGGACACTATAGGGCAGTTTCTTCAAGCTTCATGGTGAGTGCAGATAATGCACATGCAGTGCATCCAAATCATCCTGAGAAGGCGGATCCTGTAAATAGACCTATGGTAAATAAAGGCATAGTAATCAAGTTCAACGCTGCACAGCACTACACGACAGACGCCGTTAGCTGTGCGGTTTACCGTGACCTCTGCGAGTCGAATGATATACCAGTTCAGGTATTTACAAATAGGTCAGATACAAGAGGCGGCAGCACTTTGGGCAACGTATCGAATGCCCACGTATCGCTGAACACCGTCGATATTGGGCTGGCACAGCTAGCGATGCATTCGTGCTACGAAACTGTAGGCGCAAGGGATACGAAGAACCTTGTAGATGTGATGACAGTATTTTACTCGAAGACTTTTAGAGTAGATAAGGCTGGCTCATTTGAACTGGTGGATTAAGAGGAGGGCTCATGGCTAAGAAAAAGAGAAAGACGTTACCTAGCGACTTTTACGAGATACTGCATAGAGGTGATATCGAGGAGATAAAAGCGGTATTCGACAAATGCGAGATTACAGCTTATGCAGGTCGCTGTGACCTCAACACTGCTTTGCATCACTATGGAATCCCAGCTGAAATCATACCTTGGCTTGTAGAGGAGGGACTCGATGTCAATACACTGAACTCTTACGGACGTACTCCACTTAATTTCCACGCTAGAAATAACGCGAAGGTGTTTAAGGTGCTGTTTGAATTAGGCGGTGACGTTGCTACGCCAGATAATTATGGAAACACACCTCTTCATAGCGCTGCATCTGGATACGTACCAGATAATGTAAAGCTGCTCGTCGAGCAAGGAGCTAGCTTAGATACTAGGAACAGTATATGGAAGCGCACACCACTCGAAGAGGCGCTTGTATCATGCCGAGGAATAGATATAGGGAAATGCGCGAAAGTTGCTGAAATTCTCGTAGATGCAGGAGCTGAAGTGACACCTGCGGTCAAGGAATATGTGAGAAAAATCGGTGAGGATGTCGAATTCCATAGAGAAAGCTTCCACCCAGACTATGTAGATGAGATAGATGCGGGGCTTGCCAAGCTTTATCAGCTATTTGATGTAGAGCCAGTAAAGGCTCGCAAAATCCACGACGGGGTATCCCCAATTGTAGTAGAAGGGCACACTTGGAAGGAGCAGTTTGCAGAGCTCTGGGAACTACTGATACCTTCACATGGTGCAGCAGAGACCCTTCAGGGAGAAGTTGTGAGAATTGCTGGCCGCGTTCAGGACGAGATGAATAGAAATGGCGGCTGCAACTGGAACAGAGATTATCGCATGATGCTAGACGATTTCGTAAAGCATGTAGCAACTGGGGTATCACTGCCTGAGGCGGAACTCGAAGAGGTTAAGAGCCTGGCTTCGAGCATAAGTCCTAGAGGTGATTTTAATGAGACTTCACTAGATAGACTGTGTGAGCTTGCGACTAAGTGGGTGCTGCTAAATCCGGGACCGGTCAAGCTCGAGACACCGAGGTATAAGAGGTAGATGTAACTCTTCAAGAAGTGGGGATATAATATTTAATAAAATAATAAATTAAAACGCCGCGCCGCCCACTCGGGCAGCGCGGCATTCTACTATCTAATCTTAATTTGCCTGCTGTTCATTCTTCGATTTGAAGAAGATTATAGTACCAGCCGTTATGATAATCGCATATCCGATGAAGCTATAGATATCTGGAATTTCACCGAACACCATGAATCCTAGCGCAGTTGTGAAGATGATTTGCGAATAATCGTAGATTGAGATTTCCTTTGCAGGGGCATAGCGATATGCACCAGTGATAGTGAACTGCCCTCCTGCAGCGGCAAAGCCTGCGCAGAGAAGCATCAGAATCTGGTATGGGCTCATCGGTGCATGATATTTCAGCACTATCAGCGGTACCATAGATAGGCAGCTGAAGGCTGAGAAGCAGAAGACGATGACCGCCCTCTGTACACCGTTAGAGCCGAGCATGCGCACCATCGTGTATGCGAGACCCGCGCCTATACCGCCGATAAGACCAGCGGCCATACCTAGTGGATTTCCTGAGAAGCCCGGCTTGATTACGAACAGTGCACCAGTCATGGCGAGCATTAAGCAGAAAATCTGGTATTTCTTAGGAACCTCTTTGAGTATGATAATCGAAAATATAATCGTTGCAAATGGCGAGAGCTTATTGAGCATGCTGGCGTCTGCAACCATTATGTGGCTGACTGCGTAGAAATTTCCGAGGATTCCTATAGTGCCTGCGGTCACTCGCACGAGCATAGGTATGTAGTTTTTGCGCCCGATTTGTATCGGCTGTCTGTCCTTAATCAGTACAATCGCAGCGATGATTGTGGCGATTAGGTTTCTGAAAAAGGCTTTTTCCACAGCCGGTAGGTCACCCGAGAGCTTGACGAAGATTCCCATCAAAGCGAAGAAAAATGCTGAAGATACTATTAATAATATGCCTTTATTCTTGTTATGCATTACTTTTTCCATCTTTATTCCCATCCCTATCACTGTTCCTATATATAACTCTATTCCTGACGTTAACTTTACCTTTACTCTATCTCTTCTTTTCAGTATATTTCAATGCGTGCATAACCGCATACAAAATCGTACGAAACCACCGCTAGACTCGACTACATGTGTACTCGAGAATTGCGCATGATAATGTGGTTGTGCAATTTACACATCTACTATCTTATTGCATGTCATTAAATCAGTCAAATGCGATATATAGCCAACATAAGCAGTTTGTGTTAAAATTTAGATTAATATATTTGCAAAAGGAGAAACAAAATGAGCGAGCACATTACTAGAGAGCAGGCTAATGAACTGCTACATAAATATGTAAAGGGAGAGAACTACATCACGCATTCGTATGCGGTTGAAGCGATAATGAGGGGTCTTGCAAAGAAGCTTGCTCCTGATGAGATAGAGTTTTGGGGTATCTGTGGCTTGCTACATGATCTTGATGAGGAGACGGCTGACTGGCGCACAGATATGTCCACTCACGGACCGGTTTCGGCACAGATTCTAAAGGACGAAGGCTACGATGAGCCGGTTATGGCACAGGCTATTTGCGCGCATAATCCAGAGTCTGGCGTCATTGCGAAATCCACCCTAGAGATTGCACTTCTTGCTGCTGACCCGATGAGCGGATTCTGCAAGGCTGTTGCACAGATTTACCCAGATAAGAAGATTGCTAGCGTTAAGCACAAGTCTGTAAATAAGAGGTTTAAGGAAACGAGATTTGCAGCAGGAGCGAACAGACAGTACATGGCGGCTATCGAGGAAATCGGAGTTAGCTTCGACGAATTTATAGATATTTCGCTGGAAGCAATGCGTGAAATCGCTGACGAGATAGGACTATAAATGTAAAAGCACTTAGCATCCCGAAGATGGTTGCTAAGTGCTATGCTTTTATTTCTGTGCGTATATATGTTTCTATCAATTTTAATATTTAATATATAAAAATTTATAAAAGCTACTTGCGAGGTGCCTTCGGCAGCTCGATTTTTACATTCTTAAGGTTTCTCGCCCTTCTGTAGAGCACGAAGCGGCGACCGATTGCAGCTACGAATTCAGCGTGAAGAGTCTCTGCAAGTTCACTGCACACCTCGGTAGGGTCGAGAAGTGAGCCTTCTTGAATCTGACATTTTACAAGTTCATTCGCCGTAAGATTTTCGTCGATAGAGCGGACGATGTTCTCCGTGAGGTCAGCCTTGCCGATATATACTGTAGGCTCAATCTTCTGTGCGAGCCCTTTTAGATAACTTCTTTGCTTGCCTGTGAGCATGTGTTCTCCTTGATATTTCTGAAATGTAATATAGAATTAATATGTGCACTATATTAACATAACACGGCACATTAATCCATAGAGAGGCGGGAGAAACATGGCAGATGGAAGATGGGTTATGACGGAAAATGAGCTAAATAGCGTGGTTTCCGGTTTTAAAGAGACAGATACCGTGGCTCTGCCAAATGCAGGCAAGCATTTACCAGTAGACGTCCGAGGAGGCTCTAGCGATGCGTGTAACCGCGAGATGGGGTATAATGAGATATGTGCATTTTGCGGATCGGATAAAATGCGCGTGGGATTTGGTAAATACGGACAAGGCTTTGGCTGCCGCTCGTCCAAGTGCGAGGATTGCGGAGGAGTCACGGACTTCGTGTACAAGGATGAAGTGGGGAAGTTTTTTAGATAGAAGGGAAACGGGTTTCGTTAGGAGACAAGATGAATCGCAAGGAAATTAGAGAGATTAAGAAGAGATTTAGCCCGGATATGAACAATTTTGGGCATATTTATGGTTGCTACGTCAATGCTGCGCGAGAGATTATCACGTACATGGATTCGCCGACGATGCTCATGGAAAATGAAGAGCGTGAGATGTACATGAAGACTCTAAAGAAGGTGCTGTCTGGCGCACTAGGCAGGAATCTACTAGATGTTGAGTTCTCAACAGCTCAGGTCGAGGATAGCGATGAGCATAGGCTGCTTCAGACGCTGAGGACTTCGCATCTCAGTAACGAGACTATGCGCAAGATTTTATTCCAGAGAATTATTGATAGCGTAGATATGGGAGATACTGGTTACGTTATCTTGCTGGCTGCTGATGTCTATGATGTGCCATATAAGGATAGCGGTAGTGACGAGTGGTCAGAAGAGTCGACGGATCAGTTCGAGTATTTCGTTTGCTGTCTGTGTCCTGTAAAAGACCCGAAGGGAGCGCTCAGATACCTCGCTGAGGAGAAGAATTTCCGCAGCGCGTCGACTGGTAGCATCCTCGGTGCACCAGATATGGGGTTCATGTTTCCGACCTTCGATGATAGGATGACTAACATATACCAGGCACTTTATTACACGAGAAGCTCTGCTGACGTTCATAGCGATTTTCTCAAGGCGGTGTTCAACCTAGACAAGCTTCCGATGGCGGCAAATACACAGAAGAATGCATTTGACAGTGCACTCGCTGACTCGCTAAAGGATGAATGTGATATTGATATCGTGAAGGCTCTTCATAGCCAGATAGGTGAGAAAATAGATCTCCTTAAGGAAGCAAAATCCGATGAAGCTCTAGAGATTCACATCAATGAGCTAGAGGAAATTCTCATGAAGAGCGGAACCTCTGACGAGGCAATCGAGAAGTTCCATGATACGTGTAAACAGTATTTTGAAGGGGAAGAGTTCTTCAACCCAGAGAACCTCATAAACCGTAGGCAGTTTAAGATAGAGACACCTGAGGTGAATGTCAGTGTGGATCCAGAGCATGCCTTTGGAATCAAGACGGAGGTTATAGATGGACGCAGCTATCTGATGATTCCGATTAGCGAAGGAATTACGGTGAATGGTGTGGATGTTAGCATTCCAGATGGAAGTGAAAGCGATGCAGTAGGATCAGGAGAGCGAGAAGGGGAAGGAACCGAAGCCTAATAGTGTTAATATGGCTTCTGCGGTGAATATGCTGAAATATGGAAGCATAACACCGAACTGATTAAATTGATGCGAATAATAAGAATGAAAATGGAGAGCCTGAACGATGTTAGGCTCTCCGTTTGGTTTGTGTGGATTTCATGTTTAATTGCGTAAAAGCTTTACAGCGAACAGTTAGAGGCATATGATGTAGTAAATTTTAATACAGGTGTAAAAAGTGGAGGTAGACTATGAATGCACATGATATTTTAAATAATCCTTTTCTTAATAAAGGAACCGCATTTACTCTAGAGGAGCGTCAGGAGCTTGGTCTTATTGGTTTATTGCCACCTTACGTTCAGACCATCGAGGAACAGGCTGCTGAGACCTATGCTCAGCTTCAGACCAAGGCTAATGATCTTGAGAAGAGACTCTTTCTCATGGAAATATTTAATACCAATCGCACACTGTTCTATTATCTTTTCTCACATCATCTAGAAGAGTTCAATCCAATTGTCTATGACCCAACTATTGCCGATACTATCGAGGGATACAGTAACCTCTTTGTAAATCCTCAGTATGCAGGTTACCTCGATATTAATCATCCAGAGCATATTGAGGAAACCCTTAGAAATGCAGCTGGCGGTAGGGATATAAGACTGATTGTAGTGACCGATGCTGAAGAAATCCTCGGAATTGGCGATTGGGGTGCAAATGGTGTGGATATCTCAGTAGGAAAGTTAATGGTGTACACTGGCGCGGCAGGAATTGATCCAGCTACGGTTCTACCACTAGTTATCGATGCAGGAACTAATCGTGAGTCACTGCGCAATAGCCCTAACTATCTTGGAAATCGCCATGAGAGAATACGTGGTGACCGCTACTATGACTTCATCGATAAGTTTGTCAATGTGGCAGAGAAGCTATTCCCTAAGCTGTATCTACACTGGGAGGACTTCGGGCGTTCAAATGCCGCAAATATTCTCGAGAAATATCGTAAGGATATTCCTACCTTTAACGATGATATACAGGGAACGGGTATAGTAACGCTTGGCGGAATCTTCGGATCGCTTGCGGTTACAGGTGAGAAACTCACCGACCAGGTATACCTATGCTTTGGTGGTGGAACTGCCGGTGCAGGGATTGCCTCACGTGTACTCCGCGAGATGGTAACTATGGGGCTTTCAGAAGAAGATGCTTACAAGAGGTTCTTTATGGTGGATAAGCAGGGACTTCTCTTCGATGATATGGATGATTTGACTCCTGAGCAGAGGCCTTTTGCTAAGAAACGTTCGGATTATCCTAACGCAGATAAGCTGACAGACTTACTTGAGGTTGTGAAGACAGTAAAGCCAACAATACTTGTTGGAACATCAACAGTACCAAATACTTTTACGAAGGAAGTTGTTGAGGCTATGTGCGAGAATACTGAACGCCCAATGATTTTCCCTCTATCAAATCCAACGAAACTTGCAGAGGCCACTGCGGAAGATTTAATTGCTTGGTCTGATGGAAAGGCTTTCGTAGCAACTGGAATCCCAGCAGGTACAGTTTCGTATAATGGTGTTGATTATGTGATTGGACAGGCTAATAATGCGCTAATATATCCAGGTCTAGGGCTTGGAATGCTCGCATCGGAGGCAAGCCTACTGACAGATGAGATGATTGGGGCTGCAGCTCACTCACTGAGTGGAATCATTGATATGAGCAAGCCGGGAGCACCTGTGCTACCTCCTTTCAAGTACGTAGCGGATGTATCCATTAGAGTTGCAGAAGCAGTTGCTAAGACTGCCCAGAAGCAGGGACTTGCGCGTGCTGAAGAAACGGATATGGTCAAGGCTGTTCAGAATATGAAATGGTATCCAGAGTATTAAAATTAGAGATTAAAATATCCCCGTGAAGGCCGGATTATGTCCGGCTTTCACGGAATATAAAAGGGTTTAGGCTCTAGAAAGGAGCGATATGGAGATATTAATCACCTCTATACAGAGTATTATTCCAATTATTGCGATAATAGCCTTAGGATACTTTCTACAGAATCACGGATGGTTTGGAGAGAACTTTGGGTCTAATCTATCGCGTTTAATAATGAATATTGCATTACCTGCATCTATTTTCGTATCAGTGATGAAGTACCTAACCTTCGATAAACTTGTTAGTCTATCTGAGGGACTCGTCTATACATTTGCTGCATTTGGACTAGGATATGTTGCAGCCTTTATTGCAGTTAAAACATTTCATGTACGGCCGGGGCGCAGGGGCACGATGATAAATACCTTTGTAAATGCCAACACCATTTTCATAGGTTTGCCTCTCAATATAGCGTTATTTGGGAACAAGGCTTTGCCATATTTCCTCATATACTACATCACTAATACCGTTTCGACCTGGACTCTAGGAGTTTACCTGATGTCTAGCGATAGCAAATCGGGTAAGCATAAGAACGCAGAAAAGTTCGACTGGAAGAAGCTGCTTCCAGCGCCGCTCGTAGGATTTTTAGTGGCGTTAATATTCCTCGTTTTGAGGATTCCAGTACCAGCATTCGCTACTAGCACACTGACATATGTAGGAAATATCGTGACACCTCTGTCACTGATCTACATCGGCATTGTTCTTGCAAAGGCTGGGCTTAATACGATTACCCTTGACAAGGATACAGTTGTAACCCTAGTTGGACGCTTTGTTTTGGGACCAATAGTTATGGTTGCAATTCTAATGCTCACAGCTAAGAATGTGCCAGTTGATGAATTTAGGACGTTCGTTATACAGGCGGCTGCACCTGCTCTAGCGGTGCTGCCAATCCTCGCAAGCCATGGAGATGGTGATGTCGAGTTCTCGACTAATGTGGTAACACTAAGTACGATTCTATTCGTCATAGTAGTACCGATTGTTGATACACTGCTCGGATTTATGTAGGACGATGGAAATTCTTGAGAGAAATCGAACTACAGAAACAGGATGAATAATAAGTGATAAAAAATGGTATAGTAAAATGTACCGACCTCCTAATCGTTAGATTCTGGTCTAACTGGGGGTCGGTACATTTGTGATTTACTATAGCCATTTTTCTTTATGCACGTTACTTGCCGTCTTTATACACTTTTGCATTTTCGAGCACTACGTACGTAGCATTCTTGTCATCAGGCAGTGTCTTGAGAGTGAATTTACCAGAGATGACAAATTTCTTATCCTCCGCTGGTAGTTTCGATGCTTCACCTTTCTTGAGCTTAAATAGCAGGCCCTGCTGACAGCATTCTGTCGCATCTGGGATTAGACAATATGTGGATCGTTCTCCGGTGCTAGGGTCAACGCTAACGACATAATAGCCTTTTACTTTGACTGTCTTGCCGACGTACTTCTTAGGACTTGTCATCATGTTGGATACCTCAGAATAGATTGCCGTTGCACTCATGGTACTGAGATCAAGGTCAACATGACCATCCGTCTTTGCCTTATTGTGAGCTACGATATGGAGTGTAACCCCGATACATACTGATACAAAAGTCAGTAGCGTGATTATTATTATAATTAGTTTAGTCCTTTTATTGTTAGCCATTTTATCATCTTTGCATTCTGTAAAATTATCCTCTGGCAGTCACTTTGCCGAGGAGTATAAATATAAGATACATAATTGCATCCACCGTTACAATCGTTGCTCCTACTGGAGTTCCGCCTAGGATTGATATAAACATCCCGGTCAAGGCTGCAACTATTGACAGGATTATAGAGCAGATGGTTACCGCTCTGAAGCTTCCAAATACGCACATCGCCGATAGAGCAGGAAAGATTATGAGTGCGGATATCAAAAGTGAGCCTACCAGGTTCATTCCCAATACTATTATAACAGCAATGATGATTGCGATGATTAAATTATATGTTTCTGTCTTGGTGCCTGTCGCTTTCGCGTATTCCTCATCAAAAGTTACCGCAAAAAGTCTGTTGTATAGGAATACGAAGGCAATTATGACCACTGCTGAGGTGACGAGGCATATAATTACGTCCTCTGTCGTCAGCGTCAATATCGATGTGGAGCCAAATAATGTCGTGCATACGTCACCGGATACGTTTGCAGATGAAGAGAATACGTTCATCATCAGATATCCGAAGGCAAGTGACACGACGGACAATATCGCCAGCTTAGCATCACCCATGACCTTGCTATTTTGACCACCACGGAGCAACAGTATGGCTGCTATTATGGTTACTGGCATGGTAATATACAGATTGCTCGATACGTGTAAAATTGTGCCGACTGTCATGGCGCCAAAGGCAACGTGTGATAGCCCATCTCCGATAAATGAAAACCTCTTAAGAACAAGTGTTACTCCGACCATAGCTGCACAGAGGGCTATCGATACACCGACGATTAATGCATATAGGACGAAGGAGTGAGAAAAATACATGTGTAGTTGTTCTGAAATATTAGACATCTAGAATCTCCCTCCTCTCTGCTTCTGAAGCTAAGTGAGGCGTATCGCTCATTATAAGAAGCTTATTAGCTGCAGCTAGCGCTTTGCTGATATCGTGCGATATGGTTATGATTGTGGTTCCGCTCTGATTCAGTCTATCTAGCAGGTAGTACAGATGGGCAGCGGCCACCGGGTCGAGCCCGGTGATCGGCTCGTCCAGAACCAGCACTTTCTTGGAGCCGGCTATGGCGCGTGCGAGGAGCACGCGCTGCCGCTGCCCGCCAGAAAGTTCGCGAAAGCTCTCGTTCTTAATATCCTCGAGGTCAAGCTCTCGGATAGCATCAGCGGCAAGCTTTCGCTCCTTATGCCCATAAAAAGGCCTGAATCCAAGTCTATCCAGGCATCCAGATAGTACGACTTCCCATACGGAAGCCGGGAAATCTTTCTGTATCTCACGCTGCTGCGGCAGGTAGCCGATATCACTCTTATCGACATCGCCGCGCAATAATACCTTGCCGTTAATCGACGGAATCAGACCCACCAAGGTCTTAATCAAGGTCGATTTTCCGGCACCGTTTTCTCCTACAATACAAATATAATCTCCGTTATTAATCTCCAAATCGAATCCATTACAGAGGGGCTTGCCTGAATACCCGACAGCAAGCCCCTCGCAAATGATACTAAATGAAGAGTCCCTAGTCTCTCTTACCATTTTGTTTAATTTATTCTCCTATTAATTACCTAATTATTTAGAACCTCCTGCAAGACTTTGAGGTTATTCTCCATTGTCTTGAGGTAAGTCTTTTTCTTGAGGTCACCCTTCTTCATAGACTGCAGCGAATCAAGAGTCTTTATATCTCTCTTAGTTCCGTCAGCATTCTTAATTACTGACTTAGCAATCTTGTGATCAGAGTTCTCAATAGTTAAAACATGCTTTATCTTAAGCTGGTTGAGCTTGTTGGATAGGAAACTAATTGTCTCAAAGCTAGCCTCAGATTCAGCAGAGCAGCCGACAAATGCAGCATAGTAGTTCAAACCATAGTCATCTACCATGTAACGGAATGGGAAACGGTCTCCGAATATTAGAGTCTTAACCTTAGCATTTTTAACAGCCTCAGCATATTTATTATCTAGTTTCTGGAGCTTTTTTGTATAAGCATCTAAGTTCTTCTTATAAGTATCTGCATGCTTCTTATCTTTTTTAGCAATTGCCTGCTCAATAGGCTGGCAGAGCTTAATTGCATTCTTGAGAGATAGCCATACATGCTCATCATACTCGACTTCCTCAGCATTCTCATGATGATGACCATCACCTTCGTCTTTATCCTCCTTCTCAGGCTGCATACCTTCCTTAACTTCCTCGGCCTTCTTGCTGTCCTTCATCTCATCCATGAGGTTGATTGCAACGAGATCCTTGTTCTTTTTCTTCTTGAGAACATCAGAAACCCACTCGTCAGACTCACCGCCAACGTAGACGAAAATATCGGCATTTGATATATCCTTTATGTCCTGAGCGGAAGGCTGGAAACTGTGCAAATCAGTACCATTCTTCTGAAGCAACTTCAAATCAACGTCCTTGACTCTGTCACCGAGAATCTCTCTAACCCAGTCGTACTCAGGAAATGTAGTTACGACAATCTTGAGCTTCTTGGAGCTCGATTCCTTGCTGCCACAGCTAGCAAGTGTACCAAGTGAAAGGATTGCAATCATCATAATTGCAAATATTTTAATAAGCTTGTTACGTTTCATAAAAACCTCCATGCTATGTAACGTGAAAAATACAGATTTTTCAAAAATAATATCGGTTATTGTAATTATCCGAGCACCGTGATTCTTCTATGAATCGAATCGGTGACGATATAAAAATGGGGAGATAACCGAAATTAAAAATCATTTTCAGTTTACCACTGGCGATTTATCATGTCAATGTAGAAAGAAAGTTTCACAAAGCTATTAAAAATTTTTTAACACCTTTATGTCAGTGGAGTTCAACAAAAATCATAAAGATTTAGCGGAAAAATAAAAGAACGTATGTTTGATTTTTGTTTGTGCATCCACTATAATTGGGACAAGCAAAAAAGTCAAGCTAAGTATTTGTCATCAGCAGGGAGCGAAGATGAATAAGAGAGCATCAATCAATATATTTAATAATTGGGAGGAACTGGAGGGGAACAGAACTTACCTGTGTATCGATCTGAAGTCTTATTATGCATCTGTCGAATGCATAGCGAGGGAGCTTAATCCGCTCGAGGCTAGACTTCTCTTCGCAGACGAATCTAGGTCTGACAATACAATCTGTTTGGCGGTTTCACCTGCTCTAAAGGTTATTGGTGTTCCAGGCAGACCTAGATTATTTGAGGCGAAGCAAGCGATAAGAAGAGCTGAGATAGAGTGTGGTCATGAAATTGAATACATCATAGCACCACCACGGATGGCCGAGTACGTGCGCATATCATCAGAAATTTACTCCATATATATGAAATTTGTTTCTTCGGAGGATATTCATGTATATAGCATAGATGAATGCTTTCTGGATATAACGCATTACCTTCACATGTATGAGGAGGCGGCGATTCGCCACAAGGTTTCTGCAGCTCATGAGATGGCGATGACTATAATCAAAGCCGTGCTAGTAGAGACAGGAATAGTTTCAACTGCGGGAATTGGAACTAATATGTATTTGGCTAAGGTTGGTATGGATATAGTTGCCAAGAAGAACAAAGCTGATGAGGATGGTGTAAGGATTGCAGAGCTCAACGAGATATCTTACAAGTATCTCCTTTGGAACCATAAGCCACTAACTGACTTTTGGCAGATTGGACGTGGTAAAGCCCATAGGCTTGCTAAAATCGGAGCTTATACGATGGGAGATATAGCGCGCATATCGATTTATGAGGAGGAATATTTGTATAAAGTATTTGGTGTAGATGCGGAGATTTTGATAGATCATGCATGGGGGAAGGAGCCATGCACTATGGCGGATATTAAGTCATATAAACCGTCGGCTCACTCGCTCTCTACTGGGCAGGTTCTGCCTCGTGCTTATGCCCATGAAGAAGGTCGCAATATATTTATCGAGATGGCTGATAAGCTATCCATGGACATGGTACGGAAGAAACTCAAGGCGTCGCATTTTTCTTTTTTTATCAGCTTCGATGGACAGAGCCTTGAAAACGGAGAGTATAATGGCTCGGTTGTGGTTGATTTTTATGGAAGAATGATGCCCAAGACTGTTTCTGGTAATGCTAGGCTCCGAATTGCTACGAATTGCACTGCGGAGATTGTAGGAAGTTTGAAGAAAGCTTTTGATCGCCTGATAGACCCGACACTTTACATAAGGCGCATAACCATAGCCGCCAACGATATCAAGGTAGTAGATGAAGATGAGCAGATTGATATATTTTCACTAGACTCTTGTGGTATAGATGACTCTAAAGAATGTGAATTGCAGGAGGTTATGCTAGCAATACGAGAGAAATACGGTAGCAATGCCTTGATAAAAGGCATGAATCTCGAAGAGGGAAGTACATATATAGAGAGGAACAATCAGATAGGGGGTCATAGAGCATAGATGGGTGTATACGATGAAAGAATTATTCGGACAACAAAATTCGAGTATGCCGATATTATCAATAGAGTGAGGCCAATTCATAAGACTGATGGATTTTCGTACAAGTATCCGCGTATGAGCACTGAGAAGCGAGCTAAGATATTCGCACCTTTTGCTGCCCTGTCTGGTTACGATGAAGCTTTAGCAGATAAGGAAATAATCTACGAGAACAAAAGGGCGCTTACTGATGATGAGTATTTTGATCTAGACTGCAAAATCGCAACCATATACGAGAAATGCAGCAACAGCATATTAGCTAGAGAGAATGCTGTTGAGGTCAGAATACTTTACTTCGAACCCCTTGCTGATGATGAATTGCACGGCAGATATTTAGAAGTCAGCGGGCTAGTTACAAAGATTAGACTAGACAAAGAGACTATCACAATTCTTGATAAAGAAATTTCATTGAGGTCGATATATAAGCTAGAAATTCTAAATGCTAGAAGCATTGGTTCACTAGATGAATAAAAATCCCTGCTCTTGAAAGCAGGGAGGGAGTGTATCGTTTATCTAAATTGATAAAACAATAGCATATAATAACAGAATATGTCGTATCATATAATATCCTATTCTATCGCATCATATCGTATCGTATACGATAAAGCATACGAGAGTGTCATGGATTAAACTCGTGCAATCTGTTCGATTCCTTCAACTGTGCCGAGAAGCTCCATTCCAACTGGTCTCCAGTAATCATATATGAGTACTGGACCACTGTATTCATATAGAAGCCTTATGACTGTGTTGAAGAATATAGGATTGTTGATGAATATCTTAACGTTGAAGTTGCAGTTATACTGTTTTTCTTTGGTGTACGGATATTTGAAATTTATAATCTGTGACTCGGGTTCGCAGTCATAGTAGCGAAGCTCGAGAAGCTTGTAGCCTGTGAACTTAGACTTATTGTCATCAACATTTTCACGGCAAGCGATTACTTGGTCTATTCTTGCATCGGTCATAATCTGCACATTTCTGGGGTTGTTCTTGCAAATCTCATATAGCTCTCTGATTGTGTTTAGTGCGTGAGGTCTTTCTGCCTCGTTTTCGTCTATAGGTATAATTCCTTTGCTGATTAAGTGCTGCAGGAATTCTTCGCATGAGAATGTTTCGAGCGTGTAATCCTCTAGTTTATTGCTAGAATTACACTCGATAGTTATGTTCGAATTGTCGATTTCTTTAAAATTGATATATGCCATCTTTTCACCTCTAATCTCTATTAGCATTGGTATTATACCACCAGAGCTTATTGAGGTCATTAATAAATAAAGAGAGAGGTAGCATTTATTAAATGCCACCTCTGATATACGTCTATATGCTTATATAAGCATGTCATCTTGCATTACAATTTCAGTAAGATTTGTAAGCCTTTAATTTACAGAAAGTTTGTAGATGCTGCTTGCAATATCAATGCTTCATATAACGTTGATATTGCAGATAGGATATTTTGAGAATTATCTGTATTTATAGAAACCCTCACCAGCGTTGATGCCGGTCTTACCCTCATCAATATACTTTTTAAGCATTGCTGCAATCTTACCTGCATTTGAATCTGGATTCTTTGACTCAGGGCTACTAGATACGATGTTGTAAGCAGTAGTGAGTCCGACGATATCGAGTATTTGGAATGGCCCAAGCGGAGAGCCAGTTCCTAGCTTCCAAGCTCGGTCGATATTTTCATGATCTCCGATTCCGTTAGCGAGCAGGTACTGTGCGGAATTCAGGAATGGCACGAGCATAGAGTTTAGCAGATAACCAGGCTGCTCCTTGAGTACCTTTATAGGAACCATGTTAAGAGATTTAGCGAATTCAACTACCTCGTTATATGCGACCTGCGATGTCGCGCTGTGCCCCATAACCTCACCGATGTTGCTTCTCCATATGTTGTTAGCAAAATGAAGTGCAAGATATCTCTCAGGCTTAGATATGTCTCCCCTAAATGTGCTAGGAAGGAACGTCGAAGAGTTTGTCATAACAATAGTGTTATCATCTAGTACTTTATCGAGCTTCTTGTAAAACTCATGCTTCTCATCTGGAATCTCGGCCATGCTTTCTATGAAGTAATTACAACCCTTTGCAGATTCCTCTAGAGAAAGAGATAGCTTTAGGTTCCTGTAAGCATATTCAACCTTTTCCTTAAGTTCATCGAGCTTCTCATTAGTTAGGTCTTCAGCTTTTACGCCGAAACCTCCTGGAACCTGAATTCCAGACTTGCCTAGATTCTGCCTTAGAGTTTCGATTTCAGATAGATAAATCTTGTAGAGCCTATCTATCTTAGGCTGAGATCTACCGATAGAGCCCTCGCTTCTTAGCCATATAGTTGTATCAAATCCGGAGAAAGCGCTCTGAAAAGCAATCTGGCTGCCGAGCACACCTCCACCAGCTACTGTAACTTTTTTATTATTCATGGAATTACCTCCTGTGTATAAATAGCAACTTGTGTTAGCTCTGTACAACTTTATTATACACCTAAAATTAAATAAAGCTATACAATATTTAATAGTGCACAATTATTTCTTTAAAACTACACAATCCATAATGATTGTAACTATTGACAGAGCTCAATAATAGTTCTATTATACTTATTAGTTCTTGGTTTATTGTCTTTAACTATTTGAACCGAGAACTGATAAATATGGTAATTGACTTCAGGGCAGGGTGTGATTCCCTACCGGCGGTATAGCCCGCGAGCCGAGAGGCATGATTCGGTTAGATTCCGAAGCCGACAGTTAAAGTCTGGATGGGAGAAGCTTTTATTCTGAAGGGTACATTAGGTGTACAGGGATGAATTGCAGGAGCTCTGAGGGGCTTCTTTTTTAGTGCATATCCATTCTAATTGAACGGGTCAATTGTATATTTATTCGAATGAGGAGAGAGAAATGTCGTTAGAGAGAGCTGATGAGCTGATGCTGCAGGACAAAGAGTACATGCGCCGAGCTATTGAGTTAGCTAAGAAGGGTGAGGGATGGGTTAATCCCAATCCAAAGGTAGGAGCTGTAATTGTCAAAGATGGACAGATCATAGGCGAAGGATACCATGTTAAGTGTGGGCAGATGCATGCTGAAAGGAATGCTATAGCATCGCTTCGTGATTCGGCAGAGGGTGCTACGATGTACGTGACTATGGAGCCTTGTTGTCATTACGGCAAGACACCGCCGTGTACGGAAGCGATTATTGAAAATGGAATAGCTAGAGTTGTGATTGGATCTAAGGACCCTAATCCCAAGGTAGCAGGAAAGGGAGTTCAAGCACTTCGAGATGCGGGCATTGAAGTCGTAGAAGACTTTATGATAGATGAGTGCGATGCTCTAAATCCAATTTTCTTTCACTATATAACTACTGAACATCCTTACGTAATGATGAAGTATGCTATGACTGCTGACGGCAAGATTGCGACTAAGACTGGAGCTTCAAGGTGGGTTACTGGTCCTGAGGCAATTCACAAGGTGCATGAGATGCGTCATGAATGCATGAGCATAATGGTGGGTGTTGATACGGTTATAGCTGATGATCCGATGCTTAACTGCAGAATTGAGAACGGCAGAAATCCAGTGAGAATCGTATGTGACAGCAAGCTCAGGATTCCAAGTGAATGCCAGTTAGTTAGAACTGCTGATGAGTACGATAGCGAAACAGTTGTTGTTTGTGCAGTTGAGGGTTTACCGATAGGTGAGGTCAGATTTAATGATAAAGCACCGCTCTATCTGGACTACGAGAATGTAAATCCCCTAGCAAAGGCTTTAGGTAAGAAGTTTGGCGGTGGAGATTTCATCAAGAAGACGGTTAAACTCAATGAGATGGGAGTCAGGATATTTAACTTCCCAGGGCATGACGGAAGAGTTAATCTAAACATGTTGATGGAATACCTCGGGCGTCTGGAGATAGATAGCCTGCTGCTTGAAGGCGGTGGCAATCTCAACGAGAGTGCGCTGAGAGCAGGAATCATAAGTGAGCTGAGGATATTTATCGCACCTAAGGTGTTCGGAGGAAAGGCAAAGAGTCCTATTGAAGGAATCGGAGTTGAAAATCCGAATATGGCATATAAATTCTCATTCGACGATGTTGAGAGGATAGGTTCTGATCTCATGATTACATGCAAGAGAATCGATAATCTCAGCACATATATTCCAGAAGATGGAGAAAACTAATGTTTACAGGAATCATTGAAGAGACAGGAAGACTGAGAGCACTGGACATATCGGGGGTGACAGGCCGTATAGAGCTTGAGGCCTCCAAGGTACTAGAGGGCACTAATATTGGTGATAGCATCGCTGTGAATGGTGTCTGCCTCACCGTGGTAGAGCTTCATGCCGATGGATTTACCGCGGATGTCATGCCTGAGACCATTTCGCGAACAGGGTTCTCGCAGCTCAGAGTAGGTGACAAGGTTAATCTGGAACGAGCGATGGCTGCAAATGGCAGGTTCGGTGGACACATAGTATCTGGTCATATTGATGGTGTTGGAACTGTTGAATCACTTGAACACGATGGCATTGCCGTATGGGTAAGCATCAAGGCGCCAACAGAAATTCTCAGACTCATAGTCGAGAAGGGCTCCATAGCAATCGATGGAATCAGCCTTACTGTTGCTTATGTAGATGGTGAACGTTTTAAGGTGTCGATCATTCCTCATACAGGTGAGGAAACTACACTGCTGAAGAGGCATTCGGGTGATAAGGTTAATCTTGAAAATGATATTGTAGGCAAATATGTAGAAAAATTATTGGGACTTGGCGAGCCGACTGTGTATGGTGGTGCTCGGCAAAGGGGCGATAACGAAAGTGAACTTACACTTGAGTTCCTGGCGGAAAACGGGTTCTGAAAGGAGATGCGATGAGTAGTAGAAAACGCGAATATGATTCAATTGAAAGAGCGCTTGAGGATCTAAGAGCAGGGAAGATAATTCTTTGCACAGATGATCCAGATAGAGAAAACGAGGGTGATATGATCTGTGCTGCGGAATTCGCAACGCAAGAGAATATCAATATGATGGCTAGTATTGCAAAGGGTCTTATCTGCACACCGATGAGCATTGAGCTCGCAAGGAAGCTCAACTTCCCGGCAATGGTGTCTGAGAATACGGATAACCATGAAACTGCATTTACAGTTTCCATAGACCATGTCGATACCACGACTGGTATTTCAGCTAAAGAACGAGGATATACGATGAGAAAGTGCGTAGATCCCGATTCGAAGCCTGAAGATTTTAGGAGACCAGGACATGTGTTCCCCCTCGTTGCTAAGAGGGGCGGTGTGCTAGTTAGAAATGGACATACAGAGGCTACAGTAGACTTGCTGAGACTTGCTGGGCTCAAGGAGTGCGGTGTGTGCTGTGAAATTATGGATGATGACGGTACGATGATGAGAACGCCTAAGCTGTGGGAGATTGCAGAGAAATACGATCTAGCATTTATAACAATTAAGCAACTTCAGGATTATCTGCGCATAAACGAGTGCCATGTAATACGTGAGGCGGTAGCTAAGCTACCTACAGTGTATGGTGAGTTTACGATGTATGGGTACATTAACGACATTACTGGTGAGCACCACGTAGCGCTGGTTAAGGGTGAAATCGGAGATGGAAAAGATGTTCTCTGCCGAGTTCATTCGGAGTGCCTCACAGGAGATACATTTGGTTCACTGAGATGTGACTGTGGGCTGCAGCTCGAGAAGTCGCTTGAGATGATAGAAAAGGAAGGCCGAGGAGTCCTGCTTTATATGAGGCAGGAAGGCCGTGGAATCGGGCTCATCAACAAGATTAAGGCATACGCTCTTCAGGAAGAGGGATATGATACGGTGGAGGCTAATGTTAAGCTTGGATTTGCACCGGACTTAAGGGAATATTGGGTAGGCGCACAGATTCTTAGAGACCTGGGTTGCAAATCTCTAAGGCTTATGACTAACAACCCTGAGAAGGTGTATGGTCTTGGTGATTTTGCTCTTGATATAACTGAGCGAGTTCCGATTGAGATTAAGCCACAGAAGTTCGACTATATGTATCTCAAGACGAAGAAGAGCAAGATGGGACATATTTTCAACGAAATTGATTTAGACAAGTAGAAAGGAAGCGTCATGAACAATATCAATCTATTAGAAGGTAAAGTCGTTGCAAAAGATGGAATGAAGGTCGGAATCGTAGCTGCTCGTTTCAATGAAATCGTTGTAAGCAAGCTGCTCAGCGGTGCTATTGACGGACTTGTACGTCACAATGTCAAGGAAGAAAACATCACAGCTGCTTGGGTGCCTGGAGCATTTGAACTACCAACTGTTGCTAAGAAGATGGCTGAGTCTGGTAAGTATGATGCGGTAATCGTTCTCGGTGCTGTAATCAGAGGTCAGACATCCCACTACGAGCTTGTGTGCAACGAGGCAGCTAAAGGAATTGCTCAGATTTCGATGCAGACCGGTGTTCCAACTATGTTTGGTGTAATCACGACAGAGAATATTGAACAGGCAATCGCTCGTGCAGGAAGCAAGGTTGGGAACAAGGGATACGACTGCGCTCTATCCGCAATCGAGATGGTTAACATCGTAGAACAGCTATAAGATTAGCTATAATGGCAAAGGTGAAAAGGTATATTTAATATTGCAAGGCAGACTGGTGCAGTCTGCCTTGTTTTCGAAATACGAATGAGGATTGGTCGTATAAATGGGCAAAAGTTTAGAAATTAAGAATAGTGAAAGGGAAAATCAAGACAAGAGTAAGGTTATGCTCGTGTTTGACTATGACGGCACTATTCAAGAAACTATGAAGATATATGCACCAGCTATTCTTGATATAGCGAAGAGGCTACGGACGATATATGATATCCCAGTCGAAAATCCTAGCTATGAGCGCATGGAGAGCTGGCTGGGGCTTAGAAATGATGAAATGTGGGCGGACTTCGCCCCAGCGCTCCCTGCAGCCGCCAGGGCGGCCGCGGCGGCGCGTGTCGGCGCCTACATGCGCACTCTGGTTCGCGGTGGTGCTGATCCCTGGTATTACGGTACCCGTGACACACTAGACAGGCTCAAAAAACAGGGATACAGGATGATGATATTAAGTAACTCAGATCACGAGTATGCGGAATTTAACAGAAAGAGATTTAACACAGATAAGTGGTTTGAGAGGTATATAGATTGTGAATCCTGGGATTGGCAGTCTAAAGCTGATGTGTTAAGCTCTATAATAAGCGATGAACCTGACTTAACATATGTTATGATTGGGGATAGGTTCAATGACCAAGAGGCGGCAGTAAAGAACGATATATTGTTTGTCGCATGTGAATATGGATACGCGAAGTCCGGAGAGCTAGATGAGGCTGATGCGAAAGCTTATTCAATTGTTGAGCTACCTGAAATTATTTCTAGACTAACTGATTTTTAGGGGAGGAAAGATGAACATTGTATGCTTAGATATGGAAGGCGTATTGGTACCTGAGATTTGGATTGCCTTTGCAGAAGAGACTGGTATCGAAGAGCTAAAGAAGACTACAAGAGAAGAGCCAAATTACGATAAGCTCATGAATTACAGACTTGATATCTTGAGGGAGCATGGTCTTGGACTCAGGGAGATTCAGGATGTAATCGCTAGAATTGATCCGCTACCAGGAGCAAAGAGGTTCTTAGATGAACTTCGTGCAACGACTCAAGCTATTATTCTCAGTGATACTTTTTCTCAGTTTGCCCAGCCACTTATGGCCAAACTTGGATGGCCGGCACTATTCTGCAATGAGTTAATCGTGGGCGAAGACGGAATGATAGAAGGCTTTAAGATGCGCTGCGAGAAATCAAAGCTCACAACAGTGAGAGCTCTTCAGTCATGCGGTTTTGAGACAATTGCGGCAGGAGATAGTTTTAACGACCTAGATATGATTGAAGCAAGCAAAGCGGGATTCCTATTCCGCAGCACAGACTCCATCAAAGCGGATTACCCACAGTTCCCAGCCTACGATGAGTTTGACGATCTACTAAGCGCGATTAAGAAGGCATTATAAGGCTGAAATATAAAGCCTAGATAGTATTTCGATAACTAATTATATATAAGAAGACTAATAAGCATCGTCCTTTATGGCGATGCCTTTTTTTTATGCCCAAAATGCAATCAAAACTGGTCATAGAAAATCCAGTAGAAAAAATCGAGAGCCCAACAATCAGAGCTCTCGATTTTTGTGTCGATATTCATGACAATATATCTAGCTATTTATTAGTTCGATAATTTCAATTCGTCCTTTCTGGTAGCAGAATATATGCCTCCGATTACAGCACCAACCAGTGCAGGTACAACCCAGCCAAGTGCTAGCTTAGTGAGTGGAAGGTCACTTACAAAACCGAACGGAAGACCGAATCCATTTAGAACTGAAAGCAAGCTTGTGATGAATGCGGCATAAGCTGCTACACCACCAACGTATTTGCTTGTAATCAAATTATCAAGTACGGCAAATATTACCAAAACGATAAGCGGTGGATAAAATGCGCTTAGTATAGGTGCAGCTAGCGCAATGATCTTATCTAGACCAAGGTTGCTCATAAAGAAGCTGAACCCAATCGTAATTAGTATTACTGTGCGGTAACTCACCTTACCGTTTGACAAACCAGAGAAGTAGTCGCCGATTACTGAAGAAAGTCCAATCGAAGTTGTTAGACATGCTAGCAGAATTATAATTGCTAGAGCGATAACTCCCCAGCCACCGAGTAGTCTGTTAGTGATAGCGATTAGAAGTGGAGCCTGTGCAAGACCTGCAAAATGGCTGTCGCTTGAAGTCGATGCACCGAGGAATGTTAGGCCTCCATATACTAGTCCAAGTAGCACTGTCGAAATGATATCAGCACCAGCTACTAGCTGTTTTACATCTTTCTTTTCAGTAAATCCATATTTCTTTGCAGCAACTATGAGAATGATAGTTACTGTTACTCCGCCAATACCATCGAGAGTTTGATAACCATTGACAATTCCAGTCTGGAATGGAACAAGATCCTTTGTTCCAATAGGTGCACCGATTGGATTAAAGATTCCGAGTACGATTAAAATAACCATTACTAGGAGTAAAAGCGGTGTAAGGAACTTTCCTATGACATCTACAACACCAGAAGGATTGAGTGCAAGAATAGCAGTCACCGCGAAGAACATTAGACTGAATGCCCATAGCGGAACGCCTGGTAGCAGTCCCTTAATACCCATCTCGTAAGTAGTAGCGGATGTCCTTGGAATACAGATGATAGGTCCGAGTAACAGCAGAATGATGGATACGAATACCTTACCAGGTATGGTTCCAATCTTGTTAGTTACTCCGTCTACCGTTCCTTCTCTGTTAGCAACAACAGAATAAATAGCTAAGGCAGCTAGCCCAACATCCATGATAAAAAATCCTACAAATCCTACTAGCCAATTGCTCCCTGTCTGCTGGCCGAGGAATGGTGGAAATATAAGGTTGCCCGCGCCAAATTGAGTTGCGAAAAGAGCGAGACCCATGGTCACAATAATCGGCCCTTTCGCCTTTGGTTTTGAATTATCTTTCATTGTTCCTCCTATAATAAAAGTAATAATAAAATATTTATTTACAATTAAAAAAGATAGATATTACTATATATTAACTATTAAAAAACCAGTACCGAAATATAATCATATGTCTAGTACTTTTTGGAATAACAAGGTTTAATCTACTGAAGGGGTGTGTTATAATCGCTGTAATTTCAAGCATATTATAAATTATGATTAATTTTAGGAAAAGGATAAATGGATTTAATTAAACTGAAATATTTTATTGCTGCAGCAGAATTATTGAATTTTTCTAAAGCTGCTGAAGCTTGCAATATTACGCAGACTGCAATAGGTAAGTATATTAATAAATTAGAAAATGAAATCGGATGCACGCTATTCTACCGAACTAATAAAGGAGTCAGTTTGACTGAAGCCGGAGAAAAATTTTATGTAGGTGTAAAAGAGATAAACGGACAGTATGAGAGCTTATTAAAACAAATTGAGAATGAGAAAGATAAACTTCTTAGAATTGGAATTGCAGGAGACTATCTGCCAGTTAATTTTCTAAAAAAGTACAAAGCCATGAATCAGGATATTTCCTTCGAAGTAGAGTTTAAGGACAAAGATCAATTGATAAACATGCTGGAGATGGAATCAATAGATGCGATGATTATTCCTGATGTCACAATGCTAAGTGAAAATACACTTGGCATAGAGAAGATGGAAATTGGAGCTGCACACGATGTTTTGTGCTGCTCTCAAGAAAGCGTGATTAAATATGGAAGTGTTGGGAAAGTCATAGAGAATTTACCACTTATAACCAAAGCAGTTGAAAGTGAGTATCATGAATACTGTAGAGATAATCTCAAAAGCATATATAAAAGTACTTTTTCGGATGTACGTGTAGTTGATACGGTATCAAATCAGACTACTTTAATTGCGCTTGGGCAGGGGTTTGCTATCCAGCCAAAAGAGGAGATGACAGCGATTGAAGACATGTATATGGAGAGTTTAGGGGAGACGTTTACAGAGATTTTGCTACTAGTCTACATGTCAAAAAACAAAAATAAATCACTCCGTGATTTAGTGAAATTTGTAAACAAAAGTAATAGCGATGGCGAATCATTATTTGAATAATTAAAAATAAAAAAGCTAGTATAAATAAAAAATTCCTGGATTCTTATGAAACCCAGGAATTTTTAAGTCCTATAAGATTAACGCTTCGAGAACTGGCTAGCTCTTCTAGCTTTCTTGAGACCGTACTTCTTTCTTTCCTTCATACGAGGGTCTCTCGTTAGGAATCCAGCGGCCTTAAGTGCTGGTCTGTTAGCGTCAGCATCTACTTCGCAAAGTGCTCTTGAGATACCGTGTCTAAGTGCTCCAGCCTGTCCAGTTGTACCACCACCGTTGACTAGTGCGATTACATCGTACTTTCCAGTTGTTCCAGTGATTTCGAAAGGTCTCTTAACCTCGTTCTTAAGAACTTCAAGTCCGAAGTAATCTTCGAGATCCTTCTTGTTTACAACGATTCTTCCTGTTCCAGGGAGTAATCTGACTCTAG
>ERZ773005.82-NODE-82-length-89938-cov-21.007109_pt1 | contig 89938 bp, 82 predicted proteins | sample MGYA00580666_ERZ773005 | MGnify/ENA primary metagenome ERZ773005 (study PRJEB29015, sample SAMEA2737999) | human oral metagenome | biome: human oral; feature: human-associated habitat; material: dental | place: China | collected 2061 ...
ATTCTAAAGCCGTGGTAGGGGATCTGCATGAGCAATCCTTCCGCACGATGTGGTTTTCTCAAGAGACGAAAGAGCGGTTGACCGCCTTGCGCCCTAAGCGGGACTGCCGGAATTTCTGCGTCTATGAGGAACGCAATCAGCTGATTCAGGCGTATTTTGATACGGATATGCGGCACGTCAATTTTATTTAAGGGGTGAATGCGGTGGCAGAGAGAATGGAACAGGCAGTGAGAGAGTTAAAGATCGATATACTGCGTCTGTTTTATCAATCGAAAACGGGACATTTAGCTTCGGCGCTGTCTTGTATCGAATTACTTGCCGCCCTTTATTTGGCGCCGCGCGATGAAAAAGACCAGGTGATCTTAAGCAAGGGGCATGGGGCCGCCGCTTTATATGTTATCTTGGCGAAGATGGGAAAGATTCCGCGTGAGGAACTAAAGTCTTTTTACGGATATAATTCCCGGCTGCTGGCCCTTGCCTCCGACAAGATTCCGGGGATTGATATCCCCACGGGAGCACTGGGACAAGGGATTTGTTTTGCTTCGGGCTTGGCCAAGGCCTATCAGCTGGATGAGGAGCACGCTAAGATTTTTTGCGTTTTAGGCGATGGAGAGATGCAGGAAGGCTCTGTCTGGGAGGCGGCGATGTTCGCGGCGGCGCAGGGGCTCAATAATATGGCGGTATTTTTAGATGCGAACGGCATCCAGGCCAGCGGGACAGTCAAGGAGATTATGGATATGGCGCCGATCCGGGCGAAATGGGAAGCGTTCGGGTGGCACGTAGAAGAGATTGATGGCCATGACCTGTCCGCCATCCGGGCGGTGATGGGTTCGTTCCGTGAGAACGCTTACCATAAGCCTCTCTTCGTGATCGCTCATACGCATAAAGGACACGGCATATCTTTTATGGAGGATCGGGCAGATTGTCATATGCGCAATCCCAAAGGCGAGGAATGGCAGCAGGTCTGCCGGGACTTTCATATTTCTCTTGAGGAGTTGAGCCTGCCATGAGGAATATCAGCACTGAAGTGGTCTTGCAGCTGCTGCGGGAAGATAAAAATGTCCTTGCGGTCACGGCGGACAACGGCAATGAGATTTACGATCAGATACGTCGGGAATATCCCGCGCAGTATCTGGATTTTGGCATCGCGGAATGTAATATGGTCGCCGCCTCCGCCGGTTTGGCCGCGGCGGGAAAAATTCCTTTTCTGTATGCCGTAACGAATTTTATGTCCATGCGCGCCTATGAATTTTTGCGCAATATCGTCTGTGAACCAAAGTATAACGTGAAATTTTTAGGCCGATCCGCCGGTGTTGTGACCGGAACGTATGGCATGACACATCAAGGGACAGAGGATCTGGCGCTTTTGCGCACCTTACCGAATCTGCTGACGATTACGCCGGCGACCCCTATTGAGGCGAGGGAGGCGACACGTTTCGCTTACCGGCACAAAGGTCCCGTCTATATCCGTTTGGAAGGCCGCAACGAGCCGGAGCTTTACGATGAAGGCTACGAATTTGTGCCCGGGAAGGGAACCGTTCTCCGTGAGGGGCGGGATATGACGGTGATATCTATCGGGTCTATCATCAACGAGGCGCTTAAGGCCGCTGAAAAATTATTCGCCGATGAGGGTCTTACCCTGCGTGTCATCAATATGCCGACGATACTGCCTATCGATCGCGCTCTGATCGTTTCGGCGGCAAAGGAAACGGGCGGCATTCTCACCCTGGAAGAACATGGCATCCAGGGCGGTCTGGGCAGTGCTGTAGCGGAAGTATTGGCGGAAAGCGGCGTATCCGTTCGGTTCCGCCGGATGGGACTGTCCGGCTTTGCCCATGGCTGCGGCAATCGGGACGAGATGCGGGAAATCAATGGATTGACCGCGAAAGAGATTGCGGAAAACGTACGGGAGATGGTCGGCGCGTGAGAGTTCTGGTGACAGGCGCCGGCGGTTTCGTCGGCCGCTGTGTGGCGGAGTATCTTTATATGTCGGGGATTGATGTCGTCGGTACGGTTCATTCCCGGGGCATAGACAGCATGTTTGGGACAGTGCGGCTTGATTTGGCCGAGGTGTGGCCGGACATGGGCCTTTTTGACGCCATCATCCATATAGCAGGAAGCGTTCCCTACCGGGAAAAGGATTTTCGTGTCTATAAGCGAAATAATGTCGATACCATGGAACGGCTCATTGCTTATGCGAAAGAACATGGTATTTCCCGCGTGGTGTTTTTTTCTACCATCGGCATCTATGGCGAATTTCGGGAGGCGCGCCTTGACGAACATTCCGATCGCATCAATCCGGAGGCCTATGGTTTGACAAAATATATGGCGGAATGTCTTCTTCAGGCGGAAGAGGCCATAGAAAGCATCAGCCTTCGCATGCCGGGAATCATAGGATACGGCGGCCGCGGCGTCTGGCTTTCAGAGACGGTAGAAAAGTTTCGCCGCCATGAACCGGTCACAATTTACGCCCCGGATTTTGCAACGCGAAACTTCGTCTGGGCCGAGGATCTGGCGAAATTTATCATCCGCTTGTTACAGACAGAAAAATGGTCCGATCCTGTAGTATGCCTTGCCTCTCATGAGAAGGCTACGGTGCGTGCTCTCGTCGAGGAGATCAAAAGACGGACAGGCTCCCGGTCGGAAATTATCGTTGATAACCGTCTGCGCACCCCCTTTTGCATCGACGACAGCCGGGCGGTGGCGATGGGCTATACGTCGATTTCGCCGCTGGAGATGGTGCGGCGGCTGTGTGAAGCGTGAGGCTGATGAAGTAAGAGAAGTCTGTGGGTGTTATCGTAGAGACGAGGAAGGGACTTGATGGCATGATATCAGGCCAGGATATCTATCATCTTTGTGCGGAGATGTTTCCTATTTGCCGGAGTATTACAGGAAACGGAGTCCGAAAGACACTTTCCATATTGCGTGCCATCGTTCCGGAACTCGTACTGCACGAAGTGCCATCAGGAACCAAGGTTTTTGACTGGACAGTTCCTAAGGAATGGAACATTCATGAGGCATGGATCAAAGATTCAACAGGAAAAAAAATTGTTGATTTTGCGGAATCTAATTTACGCGTGGTGGGTTATTCTTCCCCCGTGGATAAAAAGGTTCGTCTTGAAGAATTAAAACCCCTGATTTTTACTCAACCGGAACAGCCGGATGTTATTCCGTATGTTACAAGTTATTATAAGGAACGATATGGGTTTTGCATGAGCCAGAACGAGAAGGATCGCTTATTAGAGGACACTTACCATATCTATATCAACAGCGAACTTAAACAAGGCAGTCTCACGTATGGGGAGATTCTTATTCCCAGTACAGAAGGCAACAAAGAAGAAATATTTCTTTCAACTTATATCTGCCATCCTTCAATGGCGAATAATGAACTTTCTGGGCCGGCTGTTACAATATACTTGGCACGTTGGCTATTGGCTAAAAAAGTGCGGAGGTATAATTATCGTATCATTTTTATTCCTGAGACAATCGGTTCCATTACCTATCTGGCGCAAGGAAATCACCTTACAATGATGAAAAAATATGTTCGCGCTGGGTTTAATATTTCTTGTGTCGGTGATGATCGAACGTATTCCTATGTCGCTTCGCGCAATGGCAGTACATTGGCTGACAGGGTCGTCAAAAATGTGTTGTCTTTCGCTTATCCAGAGTATAAGGCATATACGTTCCTTCAGCGTGGGTCTGATGAGCGGCAGTATAATGCCCCGGGGGTTGATTTGCCGGTTTGTGCCGTTTGTCGTTCGAAATATGGCGAATACCCGGAATACCATACTTCAAAAGATGACATGGAACTTATCTCGCCCAGTGGGTTAGCGGGTGCTTATGACGTTTATTGCCAGTGTATTGAGGCATTGGAGCACAATGATCGGTACCAGACCCAGTGCCTTTGTGAACCTCAACTGGGAAAGAGAGGGCTCTATCCGACAATCAGCCAAAAGGGGCACTATCAAGAGGTTCGAAAAATGATGGATTTTCTCGCCTATGCTGATGGGAAAAATGATCTGATTGAGATCAGTAATATCATCGGTATGCCGGTAAAGGATCTGATTTTGCTGGTAGAGAAACTGGAAAAGGTGGCACTCATAAAGGCGGTAGATTGAATGCAGCGGTATGATTGCCTGGAAAAATTGAAAAAAGTTTTGAAAAATTTAGGGGTTGAACGGGGTGATATGCTGTATATTGCTTCAGATGCGACGCTTCTGTTGGCGGAAGCGCGGAAGTATTATGGCGTTAAGACGGCGCAGGAACGGGAAGCATTTTTGCACGCCTTGGTGAATGTTTTGCAGGAAGCGGTTGGCGCGGCGGGAACCTTGCTTTTCCCCGTTTTTACTTGGGCGTTTTGTCGAGGGGAGCCTTTTGATGTTCGGGTGACGAAGGGGGAAGTCGGGGCGCTCAATAATTGGGTGATGGCGCATCGGAAAGAGTTTCGGCGCACGCAGAATCCCATGTATTCTTTTATGGTTTGGGGAGGGGAGGCAGAAAATTTGCTGGCCCTCTCTGATGTGGATGCGTGGGATGAGACTTCTCCCTTTGCCTATTTGCATCATCATGGGGGAAGGATGCTTCTGCTGCATGTGTCTTTACAGCGTGCCTTTACGTTTATGCATTATGTCGAGCGCGCGCTTAAGGTTCCCTATCGCTATCTGAAAAATTTTCGGGCCGACTATACTGATGAAAATGGCAAGACCGAAAAACGCAGCTATATTTTATATGTGAGAGACCGGTCGATTGTTTCTCATGAAAAACTGCCTGATGCTATGTTGGAAACCCCCGGAGCCATGCTGAAGGAAAAATGGGGGAATCTGCTCGTAAAAAGCATTGATTTGCCGCGGGCATATGATATTATCAAAGAAGATTTGCTTCAGTGCGGCGGCAGACACTGTTATCAATTTGAAAATTACCAAATAGATTGGAAGAGGGGGGCAACGCATGGGGACGATTTCAGTCACTGATTATTTGGAACGGACGGCAAAACGATTTTCGGAGAAAATGGCTTTTGTCGACGAAAAAATGAGCTTATCGTTCCGAGACTTACGTGACGAAGCGCGCTGCCTTGCGATGGGCCTGATCCAACGTAATTTTTTCAAGAAACCAATTGTGATTTTTATGGAGAAATGTCCGCGCTGTGTGGCGGCTTTTTTAGGAGTTGCTTACAGCGGTAATTTTTATACGCCGATTGATACGAGAATGCCAAAAGAGCGCATCAAAAAAATCATGGAGATTCTTTCTCCGGTTGCCGTTATCACAGACGGAGAAAATGCTGCCGTGGTAAAAGAGTTTGCCGGGGATGTGACGGTTCTCCTATATGAAGAATTACTGCTCGGGCATGTGCAGGAAGCCGCGCTTGCAGCTGTTACGACACGTATCACCGATGCCGATATACTCTACGTACTCTTTACCTCAGGGTCCACCGGCCAGCCTAAAGGGGTGGTTGTGCCGCATCGGGGCGTTATTGCTTATACGGAATGGGTTTCACAGGAATTTTCAATGGATGACAGGACCGTTTTAGGAAATCAGACGCCCTTTTATTTCAGTATGTCTGTCTTGGATATTTTCCAAACCCTAAAGAATGGTTGTACAACGTATATTATCCCGCACGAATTGTTTTCCTTCCCGATTAGACTATTGGAATATATTGCCGCCAAGGGGATCAATACCCTTTATTGGGTGCCCTCTGCCTTATGCCTCGTTGCAAATTTGAAAGCGTTGGGGCATGTAGAGGTTCCTGCCCTGGAAAAAATACTCTTTGCCGGGGAGGTTATGCCCGTCAAGCAGTTGAATATATGGCGCAGAGCGTTTCCTCATTGTCTGTTTGCCAATTTGTTTGGGCCGACGGAAGTGACGGATATTTGCACCTATTTTCGCGTGGAGCGTGAGATGAGCAATAGGGATCCACTTCCCATTGGAAAACCTTGCAAAAATTCGGGCGTGTTGGTGTTGGATGAGCACGATAACTTGGTGCAAGACGGTTCCTTAGGGGAGCTCTGCGTCTATGGCTCAACGCTTGCTTATGGTTATTATCATAATCCGGAAAAAACAGCGGCAGTCTTTACGCAGAACCCATTGCAGGGGGAGTATCCGGAAATTATTTATCGGACAGGGGATCTCGTGCGCTATAATGAGGAAGGGGAACTGCTCTATGCAGGGCGTAAAGATTTCCAAATTAAGCATATGGGACACCGCATAGAACTGGGAGAGATAGAGACGGCAGTTTCTTCCTTAGATGGGATAGAACATAGCTGCTGTCTTTATGATGAACTGCGCAGTAGAATTGTGTTGTTTTTTACCGGAGAAATAGAAGAGAGCGCGATTGGACAACGACTCAGAGCCCTGATCCCGGAATACATGATACCGAATCGTACGATTCGCCTGGAAGAAATGCCGCTTAACTTGAATGGAAAGATTGATCGTACTAACTTGAAGGGAAGACTGAAAGGATGATTTTGAGGAAAAGGAGGAATGGCGATGTGCAGCCTGAAGCAAGACCTTCTGCGGCTCGTTCAGGAGATTAATGATACCGTGCCAATGGATACGTCCAGGAATTTATTGGATGGAGGGTATATCGATTCGTTTGATATCGCGAATATTGTTCCGGAGATGGAAACACATTTTGGTATTGAAATTTCGCCGGAAGAAATCATCCCTGAAAATTTCATTTCGATAGATCGAATGTTTGATATGATGCAGCGAATTAAAGGGGAAGAAAAGGGGTAAACGAACATGGCGTTTTCAACGGAATGGGAAAAAATATACCAAAACAATGAGCAGATCAGTATATGGCCGTGGTCTAACTGTGTGTCGTTGTGCCATCGGTATGGGAATTTGCATGAAGGGATGAAAGTTTTAGAGCTTGGGTGCGGCGCGGGAGCGAATATCCCTTTCTTTGTGCAGCAGAAGGCGGCGTATTATGCCGTTGACGGCAGTGCAACCATGGTGGAAAAGTTGAAGAAGAAATTTGCGCTTTGCGATGTCCATATAGCTCAAGTAGATTTCACGCGTGATTTTCATTGGACAGAATCCTTTGATTTGATTATTGATCGTGCTGCCGTGACACATAATAGTACAGCTGACATTGAAATGGTTCTCGTAAAGATCCGTGCCGCGTTAGCTCCTAGGGGGCGCTTTATCGGCATGGATTGGTTTTCTATGCGATATGATGCCTTTCGGATGGACAGTGCCAATCAGATTGATCCTCATACGCGCATCTTTAAAGACGGTTTTTTTGCTGGCATGGGGAAAGTACATTTCGCGGATAGGGAGCATTTACAAGACCTTTTTCGCGGATTTCGATTCCTTTATTTGGACGAGAAAGTAGATTTTGTGCACCTTCCAGAAAAAATGACGCGGGCTGCGTGGGATTTTGTCGTTGAGGCAGAATAGCCATGGGCTGGTTTTACTGGCTTAAATGTGTGGGGAAAAAAGTTCTTCCCGCAGCATTCATGGAGCTGTATCGACGGGAAATCGGCAAGACGATTAAAAAAGCGCGTTTTTTTACCGATCTATACCGCCTTGTGGACAAGGCGGTATATGGAACAGAGCAGCCTGCTGCAAACAGTGAGTTGTCTGTTTTGGAAAAACGGTATGACAAGGTTGTCGTATGTTGGCTGCCGACGTGGATTATAGGCCATTTTTGTACCGTGTATCATTTTGCCTACCAAGCGCATTTAAAAGAGAAGAATGAGCGGGTTCGGTATGTTATCGTGCCGGATACTTTGAAATCCGCGGTGGGACAGGGCGTTCCCAATCAATACTTATACACCAAATTTACCGAAAAGATGCCAGCCGCCATCCGGCCGGCTACGGCGTGGCGTGCCTATATCGAAAAGCATTTTCAGAAGGGTGTCTTATTGGGGACATATGAGACAGATACGTTTTATTTGGAAGCGACAAAAAAATATTTCAGCGGGACGGAGAATAGATTAGCGATACCGTTTGATTGCCCGAGCGTCGATTTTTCTTCGGAAGAAAGAACGGTGGGACAGAAAGCCATGACAGATTTAGGCATAGGAGAGAAATATATTTGTATTTTTGCTCGCGATGCCGCCTACCACGGAGAAGGGGAAGAAGATACAAATCAAGTTCGGAATTTTGATATTGCTGCGTTCCAAGATACTGCAGCGTATTTTTGGGAACAATATAATATGCAGTCTGTTCGTATGGGGGCAAAGGTCAATAAGGCATTTTCCTGCAAAGGCGCGGTAGATTACGCTTCGATGGGACGATCTGAGTTTTTGGACGCGTTTTTGTTCTCTCAATGTGCATTTTACGTTGGGAACAGCAGTGGCATCGATTGTATCGCTCGTCTCTTTGCGAAGCCGATTGTGGCGGTCGATTTTCCTTGCGTATTGCCTATAGATGAGCCTACCATGCCTTATCATCTTTTAATTTATGTGAAATGGTACGATGAGGAGCGGCAGCGGTATTTGTCTCTGCGCGAGATCGTCCGCTTGCAGATCAAGCTAAAAATGCAAAAGCCAATGGGACATGGATCGGATGCTTTTTTTGTATATGTGGAGCAGCAGAATATCACTGTCGTGCATAATACACCAAAGGAAATTCTGGATGTTGCAAAAGAAATGTATGCTGTTTTGCAGGGAACGATGTACTACACGGAAGAAGATGAATTGCTGCACAGAAGATATAGGGCGATTATCCATGAGGAAACAAAGGCTTTTAGAAAGATCACAGGGAATTTTGGCAGGGTAGGAACACAATGGCTAAGGGAAAATACGTGGTTTTTGGAATAATTCGGTTACAGGGGACGATATGACGTGTCTGATACAGGAGGAGTAGCGATGTATGATTGGCTGCACCCTATATATTTGCGCATTAAGCCATGGTTGCCCACGTGTTTGATTAATGCAGTAAAGAAGATATATTTTCAGGTGTCTTTGCGCATATATAAACGGGAGGTTGAAAAGCGAAAACGATATTCGGTTTTTGACTATGTACAGTTGGCGGAAGATATGAGCTTAGTTACTCGTGAATACGGGTATAACGCTTTCTATGGAACGGCAGACATGATTAAATATATCAGACAGTTACCTTTGGATCAACCGCTTGACGGCATCGTAGAACACGGTTTTTGTCTTCCGCCGGATGACATAAGTGAAGTTGACAAACCGAAAAAAACAATATACGTTATGGGCAGTGTGCGGCAAAAATTTCTGCAAAAGCGATTTCCCGATAAGAAGATTTATTCCGTCGGACCTTATATACAATATGTGGCCCCATTCCATTCGGCCACATGGATTCAAACGCATAAAAAACAAATAGGGAAGACGCTGTTGGTTTTTCCCAGTCACTCGACACACCATGTGAGTATGGAGTTTTGTGTAGATTCCTTACTGGATGAGATTGAAAGAATCCGAAAGAAATATGATTTTCAAACTGTTTTAGTTTGTTTGTATTGGAAAGATATTTTGCTTCATTTAGATTCGCCATTTTCCGCTAAAGGATATAAAATCGTAACAGCGGGGCATATCTATGATCCTCAGTTTCTTTGTCGATTGAAATCTATTTTTTTATTGGCGGATGTTGCCATGGGGAATGCGCTGGGAACTAATATCGGATATTCCATAGCCATGGGGGTTCCATATTATTTTTATGATATGCCAGTCCAATATAGGGGAGAACATGTTGACGAATCAAATAAGGAAATGGTAGCCTTCAAAGCGTTAATTCAAAAATATTTGGGGGAATACCGGGAAAATATTACACCCGAAATACAAGCGTTCATTGAAGCCTATTGGGGTAGCTGGATGGCATAGGGGGCACGGGAAACGATATTTTGATGGCATCTATGGATTTACGAGGATGATGGTCTTTGAGAGTAATTCATATCAATACGCGGGATCAAGATGGCGGTGCGGCACGCGCTGCAATGCGTATTCATTGCGGATTGCGTGAATTGGGTGTGGAATCATGGTTTTTGGCAAGAACAAGCCTTTCAGAAAATCCGTTTCTTCTTACGCCGCGGAACCCTCTTCAGCGGGTGCAAGACAAGGTGAATACGTATCTTGATGTAGTATTCAAAAAAATAGCACATATGGAAGCCATTGGGTCTTGGAGCTTTAATACAGCGTTATTTCACGTTATTCCACATTTTTTACGGGAAAAAGAATATGATTTAGTACATCTGCATTGGATTAATGAAGGATTTTTGGGTATTTCTTCATTCTCTAAAATGTGTCGACCTATTGTATGGACGCTACATGATTCTTGGCCATTTACTGGGGGATGTCACATCCCTTATGAATGTGGCGCTTATCGTACGGGCTGCAGTCACTGCCCGAAGATAGGGCAAAGGACAAGAATTGATTGGGCACACCATATATTTATGCAAAAGAAAAAATACTATCCCCAGAAAATGCATATTGTGTGTCCCAGTCATTGGATGGCGGCTGCGGCATCTTCGAGTGCGCTTTTTTCCGGGCAGGATATACGGGTGATTCCCAATGGGGTGGATACATCCCGATATGTTCCGATTGACCAGGCTTTGGCAAGAAAAATTTTACATCTGCAGGAAGAAACGCCGATCGTTCTTTTTGGTGCCATGAGTGCTGTTTCAGATAGGAATAAGGGTTTTGACTATCTTTGCGAAGCGTTACAGCAGCTAAAAGGGATGTCAGGCAATATGGATATCCAGCTTGTTGTTTTTGGGAGCCAGGAGCCGGTCAATGGACCGGAATTTGGTTTTCCGACGCGCTATATGGGACGATTATATGATGATATATCCCTTTGTCTGCTATATTCTGCCGCAGATGTTATGGTAGTTCCTTCAAAGTCTGAAAATTTTCCTAATGTGGTGTTGGAAGCTATGGCTTGTGGGACGCCTTGTGTCGCTTTTTCAGTGGGGGGAATCTCCGAACAAATTAAACACAAAGAAACAGGCTTTTTGGCAAAACCATACGATTGTGCGGAATTAGCCGAGGGGATCGCATGGATTCTGACTAAAGAGAAGGGCGAAAAACGATTGTCTTTAGCGGCGAGAGAGAGTATAGAGACAAAATTTTCACTTTTGCGCGTTGCTGCAATGTATCGTACTCTTTACGAGGAAATTCTTTCTGGGGAATAAGACTTACTGAAGGGAAGGCACTTGGCAGGCCTAAATAGGAAATACCTGAAAGGATATGATTTATATGAAGTGGGAATTGAGAAACTTAGATCAAATAACTCGTGAATTTATGTTAAAAGAGGTGGATTTAGATATTAAACAAGGAAGGCTTTATATTAGTGAAAGACTTAATGCAAGAGGCAAGGAGAGATATTCTTCCTTGTTGATCGAGAGTATAAAATTTGGAGATATCTCCACGTTAACTACTGCATTAGGATTGGAGTTGTTTAATTCTACATATCAACGAAAAAAGCCTAAAGGTGGGATGCAAACGGTAAAAATGCCCAAGAATGCAGCGCAGCTTTTGGCAGAAGGGGAGTTTAATCGATTTTATATGCGGGCATTATGTGAACGTACAATTGAGCAAGGGAATACAACCGTTCGCATTTATCGCGCGAAATGCTCGGAACATCCCCGTCCAGAATCTGAGGCGAGGGTCGGTGAAAGGGTCGATGCGGTTAATTTGTTACAGGATTTAAGAATGAATATCGGGACAGATACCGCTCTAGGGGTTCCTAATGGAGCGGGGTCAGGTTTAAGTATTACGCTAACGTGATGCGATCTTGATTTTAGGTTGAGATTTTAGTATTTGGGAGCTGTTTATGGATAAGTTGGTCTTTATCTCTGCGTATCCTCAGGGTGAAGGGGAAAAAGGAGGCGAATTTCGCCGGGTTTTTGCTATTGACAGGTGTTTTCAAGATATTCCACGGACTTATCTCAATATAGGATTTGGGACGTATTGTAAAAAAAATATACGCAAGAAAGGCCTTGTGCGGATATATGAGCTCAATGTCTTTCTTCATTTTTTTTTGTTATATAAATTATTGACATCGGCATCGGTTATCTATGTCCAGACATTGGGGAGTGCCCTACGTATTTTACCGTTTTATTTTATTTGTCATACTATTATAAGTGATATACATGGCGTGTTGTCAGAAGAGATTCGCGAATATACCATATTTTCGTGGGGGCAAAAATGGGTGCGGTTCTATCTATATAGACTTGTGGAATGGATTGTTGGGAAAAAAAGCAAAATTATTATTACGGTATCTCATAAAATGACAAATTTTATGCAACAAATATATAAAGCGACTGGAGAATTTTATGAAATACCTATTTTTGATATGTCAACGCCAAGCAAAACAGTTTATGAGAATAAAAACCCCTATGCATTTCTTTATGCAGGCGGAGTTCATGCTTGGCAAAATATAGATCTTATGATTTCGGTAATGGAAAAAATAGCGGAGGTACAAACACAGGCACAATTCTTTTTATTGGGACCAAGTACGGATGTATTTTTAGAAAAAATTAAGGGCACAATATTAGAGAGTCGTACAATCGTTGATTGTGTCACCCCTGAGGCATTGTATGGGTATTATCAAAGTGCTTCTTGGGGGTTTGTTTTGCGGGAGGATAATTGGACCAATCGTGTGGCGTGTCCGACGAAATTAATAGAATATATGAAGTACGGTGTAATTCCCATCGTCAAAAGTGAGGCGTTAGGCGATTTTTTGGACTTAGGATATGAATTTGTTTCGTATGAAAGAATTACTATGGATACATTGCAGGAACGTTTGAGCAAAAATATACGGGAGAAAAATATGACTATAATACAAGGTTTAGAGAAAAAAGCTGAAAAAAATCTTGTGAAGTTGAGGACTGTCATCAGACGGTTGTTGGATGAAAGGTGAATGGCTGTGAAAATAACTATTATCACGGTATGCCATAATGCAGCAAAGACAATTCAGCAGACCATAGAGAGCGTTGTTGAACAGGATTATGGCAATATAGAATATATTATTGTAGATGGAAGATCTACAGATGATACACCGGCCATTGTTAGTCGCTATAAACAATATGTAGCAAAATATATTTATGAAAAAGATGACGGTATCTATGATGCCATGAATAAGGGCATTCAGGCTGCGACGGGGGACTATATACAATTTATTGGCGCTGATGATTGTCTTTATGATCGGAGTACAATTTCTCGAGTTGTCGCTTGTATGAAGCCGGGAATTGATATTTTTAGTGCCGCACGACTTTCTGTTGATGAGAAGTATCTCTGTGAGGTGAAAGCAGGAAATGAGAAAGCACGCATGAACAGCGGGGATCTTCCATGGATGCCACATACAGGGGTATTTGTCAAAAGTGGGTTGATGAAAAAAATGCTTTTTGATACACACTATCGTATTGCTGCGGACATGAAATTTTTATTGGCGGCTTATTATGATGAAGATATTCTTTTTCAATACGTAGATTTTCCTGTCGCATATTTTAGCTTAGGTGGGGTCAGCATGAGATATAAAGCGGCGGCAGAACGGGAAAATCAGCAAATTTTTCAGGAATTACATCTCTTGCAATATCCCTATGCGAAACAACGGGAAAGCTTTTTAGAAAAGGTTAAGGACGTCATGCGAGCAGCCCTTGATTGTGCAGGATTGTTGGGATGGCTGAGATGCCGATTTGGGGCATGGTCGCCACATGCCTGTTCCCATCGTGTTTGTCGTTGGTGTGGGCGTAGTTCATAGGAGGCCGTACAGTGAAAAAATACCGAATATGCTTTTTGGTCTCTACGTTACAAGCATCTGGTCCAATCACTGTCTTATATAACATTATAAAATACATGGACTTTCAGAGGTTTGAACCGTGGGTATTAACATTATCGCCAGAGCCGTCTAATAGCCGCTGGGAGGCCTTTGCATCGTTAGGCGTACACTGCCATACACTGGGGCTTTCCCGCATTGGGATGGTTTTATATGGGAAGAGGAAATTGCGAATCTGGATAATGAAAATGCAGCCAGATATTCTTCATGCCCATGGCTTTCGCCCTTGCGTCTATCTTACATCTTATACGGCAGACTTCCGAACTTGCTGTACCGTACATAATAATCCGAAACAGGATTTTGTTTATTCCTACGGTTCTTTCATGGGGCGTTGGATGTATAGAGAATATTATTCGGCTATTAAAAAGTTGGCACAGGTCATTGCTTGTTCCCATGCTATCGCTGGCGTATTGGAACAATATATCGGAGCAACAGTCAAAACTATTCCCAATGGGATAGAAAGCGCACCATGTCCAATGCAATTCAATGTCGTAAGAGAACGAGAGCGATTGCAGCTTCCTCTTGACAAGAAATTGATGATTTCGGTTGGTGTGCTCTCTAAAGGAAAAGATCCTTTGTTGATCATGCGAGCCTTGGGGACATTGTTGCAGAAAAAGGGCTGGTGTTGTATTTTTCTTGGGGATGGGCCGGAACGGGCAATCTGTGAACGGGAAAAAACGGCTGCCTCATTATTTTTAGGTAATGTAGAGAATGTGAGTCAGTATCTGCGCTGCGCCGATGCGTTCATTTCTGCTTCTCATGCCGAAGGGATGCCCAATGCCGTTTTAGAGGCGATGGATGCGGGTCTTCCTATCCTTTGTTCTGATATTCCTCCTCATCGTGAAATTTATCAATTAGATGAAGGAATTGGGTATCTCTTTCGAGATGGCGATTGGGAGGATTTACGGGACAAGTTCATGTGTATGGATCATGCTGTGGAGACTGTTAGTGATATGGGACAGAAGGCTGCAAAAGTGGTGCGGAGGTATTTTTTGGCGGAAACGATGAGCAAAGCGTATCAACATGTATATTGGGATATGCTCCAAATGCCCCAAAGAGGGAAAGGAAAAGATGAATGAATTTTTCTGTTTTAATGTCAGTATACAATAAGGAACAACCACAATATTTGCAGCAAGCCTTAGAGAGCGTGATGCAGCAATCAACGCCACCGAGTGAAATTGTCTTTATTGAAGATGGGATTCTGACGCCGGATTTATACGCGGTGTGCACGGCCTTTAAAAAACAATATCCGAGGATTTTTCGTAGGGTACCCTTGACTAAGAATGTTGGGTTAGGTCGAGCATTACAGCGCGGCGTTTTGGAATGTTGCTACTCGCTGATCGCACGTATGGATACAGATGATATTGCTAAACCGGATCGCTTTAAAAGACAACTTGCAGAGTTTGCGACGGATGATGCTTTGGCTATGCTGGGGGGCTGGATTGAGGAATTTTCCGGTACACCGCAAGAGATATGTTCTATACGAAAAGTTCCCTTGACACATGAGGAAATTGTTTCTTTTGCTAAGAAGAGGAACCCGTTTAATCATATGACAGTTATGTTTCGTAAGGAGGCTGTATTGGCCGCAGGAAATTATCAGCCGATGTATTTATGTGAAGATTATTATTTGTGGTTTCGTATGATACAGAAACATTTTACAATGCGTAATGTACCTGAAGTACTCGTTTCTGTGCGGGGTAACGAAAATATGTTCCAGCGTCGTGGTGGAGTAAGATATTTTCAGGAGGAAATGAGGTTACAGGAAATCTTTTATCGGGCCGGATTCATCACGAAGAGCGAGTATTGCCGTAACCTGATCGTGCGTTTTGCAGCACGAATTATGCCTAATAAGATGCGTGGGTTTGCCTATCGTCATTTTTTAAGATGTTGACCAGATTTATTTTTTACGAACATTACGATATGATGTTACCTGTTTTTTAGAGAGATGTGATAAAATTTACATGATCGGATGAGGCGAGGAGGCAGACGATGAAGAGGGCTTTGATTACGGGGGTTACGGGGCAGGATGGATCTTATTTGGCGGAGCTTTTGCTGGATAAGGGCTATGAGGTGCATGGCGTGGTGCGGCGGCACAGTACGCCTTGTACGGAGCGGATTGATCCCTTGCTTTCGACGGAGGAGCTTTCCGAGCGGTTCTTTTTGCATTACGGGGATTTGACGGATGGGATGAACTTGCTGCGGCTGGTGTCGGAGGTGGCGCCGGACGAGGTGTACAATTTGGCGGCGCAGTCCCATGTGGCGGTGTCCTTTAAGGTGCCGGAGTATACGGCGGAGGCCACGGGGGTGGGGACGCTGAAGCTCTTGGAGGCGATTCGGCTCTACGGGAAGCCCTGCCGCTTTTATCAGGCGTCGACGTCGGAGCTGTTTGGGGGGCTGCCGGAGACGGCGCCCCAGAGTGAAGCGACGCCGTTTTATCCCAAGTCGCCTTATGGCGCGGCGAAGCTCTATTCTTATTGGATCACAGTGAATTACCGCGAGGCATACGGGATGTTCGCGGCGAATGGGATCCTGTTCAACCATGAGTCGCCCCGCCGGGGGGAGACCTTTGTGACCCGGAAGATCACCATCGGGGCGGCGAAGATCTTAGCGGGGAAGATGGATCATCTGACCTTGGGGAATCTTGACGCCAAGCGGGATTGGGGCTTTGCCGGGGATTATGTGGAGGGCATGTGGCGCATGTTGCAGCAGGAGAAACCCGACGATTATGTGCTGGCGACGAATGAAACCCATACGGTGCGGGAGTTTGTGGAATTAGCGTTTCGGGAGGCGGCGGGGATCGAGATCGCGTGGCGCGGCACGGGGGCGGAGGAGAAGGGCTATTGCCGCAAAACAGGCCGTCTTTTGGTGGACGTGGATCCGCACTTTTTCCGTCCGGCGGAAGTGGAGCTTCTCTGGGGAGATTCCTCCAAGGCGGAGCGGGTGCTGGGCTGGCGGCGGCAAGTGGATTTCCCGGCCCTCGTCCGCTTGATGGTGCAGGCCGATTTAACGAAATACGGTCACTGAGAGGAGGGGGCGCCGCGTGCATATCGTACTTCTTTCCGGTGGATCAGGAAAGCGGCTTTGGCCCCTTTCCAACGAGATCCGTTCCAAGCAGTTTATTCCCATCTTTCCTCAGCGGGATGGGACGTATCTTTCCATGGTACAGCGGGTGTATCGGCAGATTCTTCGGGCCGATGCCGAGGCGAGGGTGACCGTTGCCACGGCGAAGGGGCAGGTGGCGACGCTGCGGGGGCAGCTCGGGGAAGCGGTGACGCTTTCTGTGGAACCCTGCCGCCGGGACACGTTCCCGGCTATTGCCTTGGTGAGCGCTTATCTTCACGATGTACAAGGGGTGGCTGGCGATGAGGCTGTCGCCTTTTGTCCGGTGGATCCCTATGTGGAGGATGATTATTTTGCGGCGGTGCGGGAGCTCACCGATTTAGCGGCGCAGGAGGGCGGCCTCTTTCTCATGGGGATAGCGCCGACGTACCCCAGCGCAAAGTATGGGTATATATTTCCCTTGGACAAGGCGCGGCTCAGCCGGGTGGGGTCCTTTGAGGAAAAGCCCACGGAGGAAGCGGCGGCGGCCTACATTCAGCGCGGCGCCCTTTGGAACAGCGGCGTCTTTGCCTGCCGTTTAGGGTATGTCTTAGAGAAGGCCCGAACGCTGCTGGGGGGTTCCGGCTATGAGGCGCTTTTGGCGCAGTACGAAGCGATCGATCCCATCAGCTTCGATTACGCCGTGGTGGAAAAGGAGCCGAACCTTTCTGTCCTGCGCTACGCCGGAACGTGGAAGGATTTGGGGACGTGGAACACGCTGACGGAAATTATGGAGGTACCGTCCATCGGCGATGTGACCATGGACGAGGGCTGCGGCGGCACCCAGGTCGTCAATGAGATGGACGTGCCGGTTCTCTGCCTGGGGGTGAGAGATGCCGTGGTGGCGGCCAGCCCCGAGGGGATTTTGGTGGCGGATAAGCGCTGTTCCAGCTATATTAAGCCTTATGTGGAACGGTTTACCCGGGCGGCCATGTTTGCTGAGAAGTCCTGGGGCAGTTTTCGCATCTTGGACGTGGGGGAGGAGAGCCTCGTCATCAAGGTGACGCTCCGCGCCGGGCACGCCATGAACTACCACAGCCACGCCCACCGGGCGGAGGTTTGGACGGTGGTGGGCGGCCATGGCGAAGTCCTCGTAGACGGGGTGCGCCGGTCGGTAAGGGTCGGTGACGTGGTGCGCCTGCCGGTGGGATGTAAGCACAAGGTGGAAGCGGCGGAGGACATGACCCTCATCGAAGTGCAGATGGGAACAGACATTTCCCGGGAGGATAAGATCAAGTGGCCGGAGCCGAAGGGTAAAGCTGTTGTCCGTGGGAATGCGAGGGGAAGCGACGAAGCATGATGGAAAAGAACGCGAAGATCTATGTGGCGGGGCATCGCGGCATGGTGGGGGCGGCGATCTTGAGAGAACTCACCCGGCAGGGCTATCAGAATATCGTGACCCGCACCCATGCTGAATTAGACCTCTGCCGGCAGGCGGCGGTGGAGGAATTTTTCGCCGCTGAGCGGCCGGCCTACGTTTTTTTGGCGGCGGCGAAGGTGGGGGGCATTGGAGCCAACAGCGAATTCCCGGCGGATTTCATGTACGACAATATGATTTTGGAAATGAATGTGATTCACGCTGCCTGGAAAAACGGCTGCCGGAAGTTGGAATTTTTGGGCTCCTCCTGCATTTATCCCCGCCTCGCTCCCCAGCCCATGAAGGAGGACTGCCTTTTGACCTCTTCCTTGGAGGAAACGAACGAGGCCTACGCGCTGGCCAAGATTTCCGGGCTGAAATACTGCGCCTACCTGAATCGCCAGTACGGTACGGACTACATTTCGGTGATGCCCACAAATCTTTACGGCCCCAATGACAATTATCATCCCACCCGCAGCCATGTCTTGCCCGCTCTGATCCGCCGCTTTCATGAGGCGAAAAGGACGGGGGCGGCGTCCGTGACCTGCTGGGGGGACGGATCGCCCCGGCGGGAATTCCTCTATGTGGAGGATTTGGCGAACCTCTGTGTCTTTTTGATGAGCCATTACCAGGGCAGCGAGACGGTGAATGCGGGGACGGGCCAGGAAATCACCATCAAGGCTTTGGCGGAGTTAGTGGCCCGGGTGGTGGGCTATCAGGGAGATATCTGCTGGGATACCGAGAAGCCGAATGGCACACCCCGTAAGCTTCTGGACGTCTCGAAGGCCACGGCGCTGGGGTGGCGCTATCAGACGGAGCTGGAAGAGGGCGTGCGGCTGGCCTACGCGGACTTTCAAGAGAACGTCGCGCCGACTTTGGGGTAGAAGGGGCGGCGGAGCTCCGCGGCGGCGAAGGCTGACGGGGGCGGTTACCGGTGGAAAAAGAGGCGAAAGGATGGTATACTAAGGGCAGCGAAGCGCTTTAGAGATTGGCGCTGGCTGAAGGATGTTGGCCATGTTGACGAAGTTTCCCACCTTTCGTAAAGTTATGCTCCTCACCGGGGTGCTGCTTTTGACAGCGCTGGCGGTCTATTTGGCGCTCCACACGGTGCTGGCCCTCTATCCGGCGGAGTTTTCCACCGACGTGTACTATCAGATGATGCCGATGAACCTGCTCTTGGTCGGCATCCTTTTTGGTGTTTACGGCCTCTTTTCTCTGGCGAAGAAGCGTTTTGGAGAGATCTTTATCGGCCTCGCCCTTTCCGTTCTCTACACCTTCATCATCATGATGGCGGCGAATTTCTTTTTCCGCGCCTTCAGCTATTCCCGGAGCGTTCTCATGGTCACGGCGGCTTACGAGCTCGTACTGCTGGGGGGATGGCTGTGGTTCATGTGGCGCTTGGAACGCTTCATCATGGTGCCCCGGGCGGCCCTCGTCATTGGCAGCGAGAAAGCCTGCGCCCGGGTTCTCCTGCGTCTTTCCAGCGTCCCCGAGATAGGGATCCAGGTGCGCCATATCGCCACGGACGGCGCGGATAGCGACGGATGGCGGGCGCAGCTTTTGACGGTGGATGTGGTCATTTTGTGCAGCGACGTGGAGATCACGAAGAAAGCGGAAATCGTCGGCTGTTGTCAGGAACTGCAAAAAGAGGTTCTTTTGACGCCGTCCCTTTATGAACTTTATTGCAGCGGGCTTTCCATTGATAAGATCGATGACATCCCCTTTTTCCGGCCTCAATATTTGAATCCCTCCTTAGAGCGTCGCTCCTTAAAGCGCATCTTGGACGTTTTCGTCGCGGGGGCAGCGCTGCTTTTAACAGCGCTGCCCATGTTCCTTATCGCCATCCTCATCAAATTGGACAGCAAGGGGCCGGTTTTTTACAAGCAGGTGCGGACAGGACGTTACGAAAAGGAGTTTGCGGTCTATAAATTTCGCAGCATGCGCCTCGACGCCGAGGCGGAGAGCGGGCCCGTCATGGCGGGGGAAAACGATCCGCGCATCACTCGGGTGGGGCGGTTTCTCCGGGCGACACGCCTCGACGAGCTGCCGCAGTTCATCAATGTCCTTAAGGGAGAGATGAGCGTAGTGGGACCGCGCCCCGAGCGGCCCTTCTTCGTTCGGCGGTTTAAGCAGGAGATCCAGGAATATGCCTATCGCCACAACGTAAAGCCGGGGATCACGGGATTGGCGCAAGTCTATGGGAAATACAACACCACGGCCTACGATAAACTCATCTACGACCTCATGTATGTGCAGCACTGCGATATTTTTACCGATTTAGTCATCATCATCCAGACGGTGCGGGTGCTCTTCCAAAAGAGCAGCACGGAAGGCGTGGACGAGGATAAGGCCGCGCAGGCGCTGGTGGCCTATGGCCTGCGCCAGGACGAGAAAATGAGTGAGGAAAAAAGCGGGTCATGAAATCATTTTTGAAGATCTTTACTATATTCACGCCGTCAGAGCTGCGGCGCTGCGCCATCATTGTCGCGGCCATGGTGATGGGCGCCATGCTGGAGGCGGTGGGCATCGGCGCGATTTTTCCCTTGATCTCCCTGATGGGGCAGCCGGATTTTCTGGAACGCCATTCGATGGTAGGACAGCAGGCAGCTGGGGTAGGGATCCATAGCCATGTGTCAATTATCATCGTCGGGGCAATTTTTTTAGTCGGCGTATATGTGATGAAGAATGTTTACATGGCTTGGCAGACGAAGATTCAGATTGACTTTGCCTTGAATTCGCAAATTCATTTTACAGAGCAGCTCATGGTGAATTATCTCAGTAAACCGTACCTTTTTTATTTAAATCATAATACGGCTACTTTGCTTCGCAATGTATCTTCCGGTGGGAGTATAACTTTTTCTGGTATTCTCATCCCCACCTTTATGCTGTTGACCGAACTGATTACGGCCGGGACGATCTGGCTGATGCTCGTCTTTGTGGATGCCTTTACGGCCATCATCGTCGCCGGATTGATGGCGGCCCTGATCTATGCCCTGCTCAAATCCTTCCGCCGCAAGATTGCCGAGGCGGGCCGGGTGCAGAATGAGTATGCGGCGGTGTATATCAAATGGCTCAATCAGGGACTGGGCGCCATCAAGGAAACGAAGGTCATGCGTCGGGAGAGGTTCTTTTTGGAAGAATTTCTGGAAAGTTACACGCTCTATGGCAACGCCAATCGAAAGTTCCTCTTTCTCAATCAGCTGCCCCGCATGATCATTGAGACGCTGGTGGTGTGCGCCCTGCTCCTGATGATCGTGGTGAAGCTCTCTTTAGGCACGCCCCCCGGGGATATTGTGCCCCTCCTGGGGGTGTTGGCGCTGGCGGCCTTTCGTCTCATGCCCAGTGCCAACCGCATCGTGAATTTAGCTAACGGCATCAAATTTCAGATGCCGCTTTTCGAGGAACTTTACCGGGAGTTTTTGGCCATCAAGAGCCGGGCGGTACACCAGAGGGAACTCAAGCTGGCGGCAGCTTCCGGGAAATTATCGTTTCAGCGGGAGCTTTCGGTGGAAAACTTAGGGTTTGCCTACCCGGGGCGCGAGGAGACCGTCCTCAAAGAGGTGAGCTTTCACGTGCCTAAAGGCGCCTTCGTGGGCATTGTCGGCCCCTCGGGCGCCGGGAAAACCACCTTTGTGGACATTCTCTTGGGACTCCTGCGCCCTGCCAAAGGCCGCATTCTCGTGGACGGCGTGGACGTCTGGCAGGATATCCGGGCCTGGCAGGCCAACATCGCCTACGTTCCTCAGACGATCTACCTCATCGACGGTACGATTCGGGAAAATATCGCCTTGGGGATGAGGCCGGAGGATATCGACGATGACAAGGTGCGCCGGGTGCTGAAGATGGCGGAGCTCCACGGTTTCGTGGCGGCACAGCCGGAAGGGATCAATGCTATGGTGGGCGAGCGCGGCGTCCGCCTCTCCGGGGGGCAGCGCCAGCGCATCGGCATCGCCCGGGCCCTCTATCAGGAGCCGGAGGTTCTCATTTTAGACGAAGCCACATCCTCTTTAGACAGCGCCACGGAAGAAAGCATCACCCATACGATTTTGAAACTCAAAGGGGAGATCACCATTCTCTCCATCGCCCATCGGGTGAGCACCTTAGCGGAATGCGATTTCAAGGTGAAATTCGCCGAGGGGGAAGCGATGCTTTTGAGGACGGAGGAGAACCATACGGCTTATGATAGGTAGGAAGAAACGGAGGGAAACCCTATGCAAATAGTAGCGATTATCCCAGCACGAGGCGGATCCAAGGGGATTCCACGGAAAAATATTCGTTTGCTCAACGGTAAGCCATTGATTGCCTACGCCATCGAGCGTGCGCGCCAGAGCCCTCATATCACAGCGGTTTTTGTGAGTACGGATAGCCGCGAGATTGCTGATGTCGCGCAGCGATATGGAGCTTTTGTCATCGAGCGGGATTCGGCCTTAGCGGACGATCTGGTGACGCTGGATCCAGTGATCTGCCAAGCGACGGAGGCAGTGGAGCAGCAATTAGGCCACGGATTTGATGTCGTGATTACTTTACAGCCGACATCGCCTCTTCTGACCCAGGAAACGCTGGATCAGGCCATCGAATTTTTCCTTGCCCAAGACATCGATACGCTGATCAGCGCTGTAAACCGTCCTCACCTTTCATGGGGAAAGGACGAAGCGGGTAATCTTCGTCCCCTTTACGACAAGAGAAAAAATCGTCAGGAGCTGCCGCCTCATTATGTGGAAACAGGCGCCTTTTTGATCACCAGGCGGGGGTGTATAAGGCCGGATACCAGAATCGGCGGGAAAGTTTCCGTCTATGAGGTCCCCATAGAGGAAAGCGTCGATATTGATGGCAGCGAAGATTGGATTTTAGCGGACAGTCTGCTGCGGCGAAAGCGGATTCTCTTTCGGGTGGACGGCTACATCGAGATGGGACTTGGCCACATCTACAATTGTCTTACCCTAGCTTTTAGCCTCATTGGGCATGATGTTTTGCTCCTGACCCATGAGGCGGCAGACATTGGGATCCAAAAGATCAAGGAAACAAATCTTCCCTATCGCACCTTTCGCGATGAGGCGGAAATTTCGGAGATCATTGATGAATTTCAGCCGGATGTCTGGGTGAATGATTGCCTCAATACTTCGGCGGCGTATATTCGTAAATTGAAAGCCCTCGTACCCAGAGTCGTGACCATTGAGGATTTAGGTTCCGGCAGCGAAGAAGCCGACGCCGTCATCAACGCGCTTTATGATGAAGCAGAGCCACGACGCAATGTTTACAGTGGTTATCCCTACGTTTGTCTGCGCGATGAGTTTCAGATGGAAGAGCCGAAGCCCTTTTCCCCCGAGGTAAAAAATATTGTCGTCTTTTTTGGCGGCACAGATCCTTCCAATTTGAACCGTCTCGTCTACGATGGAATTTTAGCTCAGAGTGAACGATTTTCCGCTGTTACTTTCAACTTCATCACGGGGATCGGATACGATTATGAGAAAAACGGCGTTGTGAACCGCCCGGATAAGCATATCAATGTATATCCTAATGTGCCTCGGGTGACGAAGTATCTCAAGCGGGCGGATTTAGTCGTCATGGGGCAGGGAAGATCCATCTTTGAGGTGGCGGCCATGGGGGTTCCGGCGGTGGTAATGTCGCAGAACGAGCGAGAGATGACCCATAGCTTTGCCCAGATGGAGCATGGCTTTTTGAATTTGGGGCTAGGGCATGAGGTAGATCCCTTTCTCATCACCAATACGTTGGATTGGCTGATCCATACGGAAACGGTGCGGGAAAATATGCGCCGGCTCATGCTCAAAGTGCCGTTGAAATCTGGTTTGGAACGGGTAAAACGCATTATTTTAGGAGATGATGATCTTGACTTCCCTCATCGAACGCAGTAAAAGGGGCGTATTCACTCTCATTGCAGAAATCGGGGTCAACTATTATGACATTGCGGAAAAACTTCATATCTCTCCCATGGAAGCGGCCAAGTACATGGTGCTGGCGGCGAAAAATGCCGGAGTTCACGGGGTGAAATTTCAGACATATAAGGCGGATTCCTTAGCGTCGCGTTACTCTCCTGCCTATTGGGATCGGCGGGAGGAGCCGACGGCGTCGCAGTATGAACTCTTTCGGAAATTTGACCATTTTGGCGAAGCCGAGTATCAAGAACTCAGTGATTTTTGCCGAAAAATTGGGATTGCCTTTTGCTCTACTCCCTTTGATTTTCCTTCGGTCGAATATTTAGCGCCCCTCATGGACCTTTATAAGATCTCCTCGTCAGACATCACTAATCTGCCCTTCATCGAGTATATCGCCAAGCAGAAAAAGCCTATCCTGCTTTCCACTGGGGCGTCTCATGAGGAAGAGATCCGCGCTGCCGTGGAGAGGATCCGGCGCTACAATGACGAAGACTTAGCGCTCCTGCACTGCGTCTTAGAATACCCGACACCGTATGAACATGCAAATTTGGCAAAAATACCAGCTTTGCGGGCGGCGTTTCCCGAGACGATCATCGGCTATTCGGATCATACGAAGCCGGATGCTTCGTATGATGTCATGAAAACCGCCTATCTTTTAGGGGCGGTTCTCATCGAAAAACATTTTACTGTGGATAAGACGTGGCCGGGGAACGATCACTACCACGCCATGGATCCCCATGACGCGGAGGCGATCTTAGCGGCGATTGACCGCATTGACACGCTTAAAGGGCAATCGGCTCTACTGCCCTTGCCTACGGAGCAGGCAGCTCGGGAGAACGCCCGGCGCTCCATCGTTGCGGCGCAGGACATTCCCGCTGGATCCGTCATCACCGCTGACTGCCTTACCTTCAAGCGTCCGGGAACAGGGATTTCGCCGAAGGACATCGCTCGGGTGATCGGGAGGAAGGCGAAAACGGACATCGCCATGGATCGGCTCTTAGCGGAGGATATGCTGGCATAATTTTAACGCATCGGCAGAAGGTGATGCGCTTTGAGGAGGGACAAGGATGGAGATCGGTCGTCAGATGTATGATCTCTGCGCGAGACTGTTTTCAATATGCCGGAGTATTACTGGGGATGGCGTGCGTAAGATCCTCGCGATTTTGCGGGAGATTGTTCTGGAGATGACGGTGCATGAAGTGCCGTTGGGGACGTCGGTCTTTGATTGGATGGTGCCGAAGAAATGGAATATCCGTGATGTGTGGATCAAAAACAGTCGCGGCGAGAAAATTCTTGATTTCCAAGAGACGAATCTCCACGTCGTGGGATATTCTTTCCCGGGGATAAGGGTGCCCTGCCGGAGGATACTTATCATAATCCATTCTGGAGACACCTTATGCAGACGAAGAGGACGATCTCCTCAAGAAGGCACGTGCCGTGCAATATCGGCGCACGGGGAAAGGTCGATTTTTCCGCCCCCGTCTATTGGGACAGTATGATGACGCTCATGTACACACGGTGAGCGCATAAAAATCCCCTTCGGCGATGCCAACGATGGCGAAAGCGAAGGGGATTTCTTATGCGTTCTGACGCGCCTGTTCGTCTTTGTCGATGAGGATGGCGACGGCGCCGTCGCCGGTGATATTGAGGCAGGTACGGAACATGTCCAGGATGCGGTCGATCCCCGCCACTAAAGCCAGTCCTTCGAGGGGGAGACCGACGGACTGGAGTACCATGGCCAGCATGATGAGGCCCGCGCCGGGGACGCCCGCCGTGCCGATGGAGGCCAAGGTACCGGTGAAGACGATCATGACCATCTGTCCGAAGGAGAGATCGACGCCGAAAACGTTGGCGATGAAGAGGGAGCAGACCCCCATGTAGAGCGCGGTGCCGTCCATATTGATGGTGGCCCCCAAGGGCAGAACGAAGCTGGTGACTTCCCGGGAGACCCCTAATTTTTCTTGGAGGTTCTTCATGTTGACGGGGAGCGTCCCGGCGCTGCTGCAGGTGGTGAAGGCGATCATCATGGCTTCCGACATGCCGGCGAAGAAGGTTAAGGGGGACATCTTGCCGCCGAATTTCGCCAGCATGGAGTAGACCCCCACGGCGTGGATGACGCTGCCCACCGCCATGCAGAGGATGACGGAAATGAGGGGCAGCAGCACCTTCGGCCCGTGGGCCGCTACTACCGGCAGGAGCAGGGCGAAGACGCCGATGGGAGAAATCGCCATGATCATGGCGATGACCTTGTAGCAGACTTCGGCGGCTGCGTCAAAGAAGCGAATGAGCACCTGGGCTTTTTCGCCCCCCACTTGCAGGATGCCAACGCCGATGAAGAGGGCGAAGACGATGACCGGGAGGATCTGAGCCTTTGCCATGGAATCCACCGGGTTCGTGGGGATCATGCTGACAAAGACCTGCATGATGGAAGGGGCTTCTTTGACCGTCACGGTGGCGTCGCCGGTTATGACCATACCTGCGCCGGGGTGGCCGATAAGGGCCACGGCGAAGCCGATGACGATGGCGATAGCTGTCGTAACGAGGTAGATGACTACCGTCTTCATGCCGATGCGCCCTAAGGTACGGGTATCGCCCAAACTGGTCATGCCTACCACCAAGGAGGTGAAGACCACCGGAACAATCATCATCTTGATGAGGTTGATGAAGATGGTGCCGATGGGCGCGATCCACCACTTGATAAAGGGCAGGTTCTCCGCCCCGGCGATGAGTCCGACGACAACGGACGCGATCAGCGCAATGAAAATTTTGATAGATAAGTTCATAGGAATGATCCCTCCTGCAGGAAAGAAATAAACTCTTTTCATTATATAGGAGAACCCTGGACCTGTCCATCATTCCCCTGCATGTATACAATATGCAAAACATTTTTTAATAAAAGACCGGCTTTTTCCAAAATTTCGGAAAGAGCCGGTCTTTTCTGTGGTTATTCAAGTTGTCTTCGGGGAAAGGGGCGTCTCCTCATTGGATCAGTAAGAATTTCAGCTGGAAAATCACCCGGGAGGACGGGCCGTATCGATCAGCGGTAGCCGCCTTCTTTGGCCTGTTCTTCCAGGCGGGCGACGCGCTCCGCCGTAGAGGGGTGGGTGCTGAAAAGGCCCGCGAAGCTCATTTTAGCGTTCTTGAGGGGATTGACGATGAAGAGGTGGGCTGTGCTGGGCGTGGCCGCGTCCATGGGGCGAAGATGAGCGGCAGCGTAGTCTAATTTTTCCAGGGCCCGAGCCAGATAGCGGGGATTGCCGCACAGCTCGCCGCCGCTCTTATCGGCGTCATATTCCCGGGAGCGGGAGATGGCCAGCTGGATGAGCATGGCCGCCAGAGGAGCCACGATGATGGTGAAGAGGAATCCTAACGCGCCGCCGTTATCGTCCCGGTCACTGCTGCGGCCGCCGCCGAAGATGGCTGCCCACTGGGCCATTTGGGCGATGTAGGAGATGACGGTGGCCATGGAAGCGGCTACCGTGGAAATAAGCGTGTCCCGGTGGCGGACATGAGACAGCTCATGGGCCAGAACGCCGCTGAGCTCGTCGTAGTCAAGGATTCGCATAATGCCCGTCGTTACGGCGACGGCGGCGTGAGACGGACTGCGGCCGGTGGCGAAGGCGTTGGGGGTCTCGGAATTGATGACGCAGACCTTGGGCATGGGGAGATCGGCTTTCTGGGCCAATTTCTCCACTAGGCCGTAAAGCTCCGGGGCTTGCGCCCGGGTGATGGGATTCGCCCGGTACATTTTTAGGACCATGGTATCACTGTACCAGTAGGACCCGAAATTGACGCCTAAGGCGATGACCAGCATGATCATCGCCCCTTCGTGGCCTCCCAGCGCGCCGCCGCAGGCCACCATCACCGCGCCTAAGAGCGCCATCAGGGCGGCTGTTTTTATGGTGTTCATGGTGTATTTCCTCCTTATTGGATATCTGGTAAAATCGCTATCAATTATTTCGACTTGTTATCAGCATAAGGAAGGACTATGAAAAATAGTAGGAAGCGCCTATAAAAATAAGAGAGGAATTTGACAATAGTTTCGTATTGAGGGCCGAGCTTTTTTCCCGTTTTCAGGTCTTGGGGGGCGATGGAATCAGTTGTATACAAGCAGGCCAGATGAGGGTGGGCGGCGGTTGTTTTCCGGTTGTGGTTCTTGTATAATCATGGCAGACAGCCGTGGCAGGGATCGTTGTTGTCGTCATTTGCCGGGGATCGCTGCCGTGCCTTCGATAAGGGCAGGCGATGGCGCAGCCGGTCATGGTGATGTCGGAAGAGGGAGGCCAGGATAGCGTGCCCGCGAGTTTGTCCACAGGGTACACGGAGGGCGGCGTGGATATGTGGATAAGTTTTGTGGATAACTGCGGGGAACTTAGCAGTTGGGAGTGATGGCGATGAATAACCCGGGAACAGCGCGGGAAACGTGGCGGAAAGCGGCCGACTCCGCTCTTGCTGCCAGTTTCTTGGGGCAGGAGATGCCCCCAGAGGAGCGAGCGGCTTTTTTGTCGGCTTCTGGCGTGGGATACGAACGCTGGGGCGCTGGGGAAGCAGTTTTTTCCGAGGGAGACCGCCCCCGGGGGACTTTTCTGCTCGTGCGCGGCGCGGTGGGGATCCGGCAGGATACGATCTCGGGGCGGGAAATCTTTGTCACCGATATCAATGAAGCGGGGGAAGTTTTCGGTGAGGTGTATTTTCTGTTGGGAAAATTCTACGATATCAGCGCCCGGGCCTTGACGGCGAGCGAAGGGCTGCGGCTTTCGCCGCCGCTCTTTGACGGACCGCTGGGAGCGTCTCTGACCCGCCGCCTCCTCAAGGTTTTAGCCGGGAAAGCGTACCAGATGAATCGCCGCCTGCGCGTCTTGGGAAGTGGATCGCTCCGGGGAAAGATTGCCCAGTATCTGCTTTTGCCCGGGACGAAGCCGCCGCTTTCCCGGGAGGCATTGGCAGCTCGCCTGGCGGTGACGCGGCCGTCCCTTTCCCGGGAGATCGGGGCCATGCAGCGCGAGGGATTGATCCGGATCGACGGACGCACCTTGGATGTGGTGGATCGGGCGGCATTGGAAGAATTTTTGTAAAGAATCGGGTTCGCAGAAAAGCGTCGGCCTGCTGTAACATTCGATACGGCAAGCCGACGCTTTTTTTGTTACGCTACAAGAGAAATACCAATGAAAACAGCGGGGGCGGTCATGTGCTGCCCGTCGTGAAGGGTCGGAATCAGACCGGCCGTGACAGAGCAGAGGAGGAATTTTCGTGGAAAATCAGATGTTTTGTTTTCAATGTCAGGAAACGGCGGGGGGCCGGGGATGTACGGTGCGCGGCGTATGCGGCAAGACGCCGCCGGTAGCCGGGATGCAGGATCTTCTCGTCTACGTGACAAAGGGGCTGGGGGTCGTCACCACGAAGCGCCGGGAGGCGGGACAGGATGTCCCCGAGGCGGCGGATCGGCTGGTGACGGAGAACCTTTTTGTGACTATCACCAACGCGAATTTTGATGAGGAGGCCATCGCGGATCGCGTGGCCCAGACGATCACCCTGCGGGACGAACTGCGGGAAACACTGGGGGATGCGGCGCTGCCGGATGCGGCGACGTGGCAGGGACCGCGGGAGGCTTACATGGCAAAGGCGGCCACGGTGGGTGTCCTACGGACGGAAAACGAGGATGTGAGAAGCCTGCGGGAGCTTACAACGTATGGACTGAAAGGCTTGGCTGCTTACGTCAAGCACGCCAATATGCTGGGGGGCGACAGCCGGGCCATCGACGCCTTTATTCAGTCGACGCTGGCGAAGCTTTTGGACGATTCTCTGGACGGCGCGGCCCTGACGGCGCTGGCGCTCGAAACGGGAAAATTCGGCGTGGACGGCATGGCCCTCTTGGACGCTTCCAATACCGGCGCTTACGGGAATCCCGAGATTACCACCGTGGATTTAGGGGTGCGAAAAAATCCAGGAATCCTGATCTCCGGCCATGATCTGCGGGATTTGGAAATGCTGCTGGAGCAGACGGCGGGCACGGGGGTGGACGTCTACACCCACGGGGAAATGCTGCCGGCTCACTATTATCCGGCCTTCAAGAAATATCCCCACTTCGCCGGCAATTACGGCAACGCCTGGTGGAAGCAGAAGGAAGAATTTGAAGCTTTCCACGGCCCCATTCTGATGACGACGAACTGCGTGATCCCGCCGCCGGATTCCTATAAAAATCGGCTCTATACCACGGGAGCGGTGGGGGTTGCGGGCTGTCCCCACATTTCGGGGGATCGTACCTATAAGGATTTTTCGGCCCTCATCGCCCAGGCGAAGCAGTGTCCGCCGCCGGCCGAGCTGGAAACGGGCACCATCGTCGGCGGTTTTGCCCATGAGCAGGTCTTTGCCTTAGCGGATAAAGTGGTGGAAGCTGTCAAAAGCGGCGCAATTCGGAAGTTCGTCGTCATGGCCGGGTGCGACGGCCGCATGAAATCGCGGGAGTACTACCGGGAATTTGCCGAAAAACTTCCGAAGGATACGGTGATCCTCACGGCGGGCTGCGCCAAGTACAAGTACATCAAGCTCCCCTTGGGGGACATCGGCGGGATTCCTCGGGTGCTGGACGCGGGGCAGTGCAACGATTCTTATTCCTTGGTGCGCATCGCGCTGAAATTACAGGAGGTCTTCGGCCTCGCCAGCGTCAACGATCTGCCGGTGGTTTACAACATCGCCTGGTACGAGCAGAAGGCGGTCATCGTCCTCTTGGCGCTCCTCTACTTGGGGGTGAAGGACATCCATTTGGGCCCAACGCTGCCCGGCTTCCTCTCTCCGAACGTGGCGAAAGTGCTGGTGGAGAATTTCGGCATCGGCACCATCACCGATGTGGAAAGCGATTTGGCGGCAATGATCGGCTGACATAAAATTTTTACTTTTTGTTTTTTTGACCTATTGACTTTTTGCTTTTTTGCGATATAATAGAAACTGTAAGAAGGGACCGAAGAGGATGCGCCACGAAAGACCGTGGCGAGAGAAACCGTTTCGGCTGCCTCTCACGAAATGTTCCAGACATACGTGAAGAAAGGGGATTGATTTTTATGTTTGGATTGGTACCGTTTGGTTCGAGAAATGATCTGGCGAAAAGGGAAGATTCTTTCGACCGGCTTTTTGATCTCTTCCGGGAGCCGTTTTTCCACGGGGCATTGTCGCCGCTGCGGGATTTGGGCGGCTTCTCGTCCTTTAAGGTGGACGTGAAAGATAATGGCGACGCTTATGAGCTGACGGCGGATCTGCCGGGGGTGAAGAAGGAAGAGATCTCCCTGAGCTATGAAAACAGCTATCTGACCATCGCCACGACCCGGGAAGAAAATAAAGATGAGAAGGACGATAAAGACAGCTACATCCGCCGGGAGCGCTCGGTGGGCAGTACGTCGCGTTCCTTCTACATCGACGACGTGGACGAAGGGAAGGTAAGCGCCGAGTTTAAGGACGGCGTTCTGAAGGTGACGCTGCCGAAAGCGGCGGCTCCCGTAGGTAAGAAGGCCATCGAGATTCGCTGAAGGATAGCGGAATCCTTCCTTTAAAAAGCAAGAGGCAACTCCTCTGATCAAGAGGCCCCGAAGGGATTTCCCTTCGGGGCCTCTTTTTGTGTACGCAATGTGAGGACAAAGTGCCGATCACTTTCCCTTATGCAGGGCTTCGTCTAAGGTGTGCCAGGAGAGGACGGCACATTTGACCCGGGCGGGGAGATTGGCGATGTTTTTCAGAGCCGCGGCGTCGGCCAATTCTTCTAAGGCGTCATCGTCGGTAATTGTTCCTTTGATCATACCCAAAAAGAGGGCGATGAGGTGCTCTGCTTTCTCCACCGGCTGGCCTTCGATGAGGTCGATCATGAGGGAGGTAGAGGCTTGGGAGATGGCACAGCCCACGCCGGTAAAGGATGCTTCGGCGATGGTGCCGTCTTTGACCGAGAGTTCCAGCGTGATCTCGTCGCCGCAGCTGGGGTTCCGTCCCTTGAGGACGACGGTGGGCTGTGCCAAATGGTGGCGATGGGCGGGATTTCGGCTTTCCTCCGCGATGAGTTCCGTATAAATCTCTTCAAGACTCAAGGTGCATGACCTCCCGCACTTTCTTCAGGGCCGCAATCCAGCGGTCGACGTCGTCCTTCGTGTTGTAGAAGTAGAAGCTGGCCCGGCAGGTGGCGTTCTGCCCCAAATACGTCATGAGAGGCTGAGCGCAGTGGTGGCCGCCCCGCACCGCCACGCCTTCCGCGTCCAAGATAGTGGAAACGTCGTGGGGGTGGACATCCTTCACGTTGAAGGTGATGATGCCCGTTTTGTTGTTGCGGGTGGTGTCACAGCCGTAAAGCTCCACATAGGGGAGTGCTTTAAGCTGGGGCAGGGCGTAGTCTAATAGTTCCTGCTCAATGGCGGCAATGCGGTCAAAGCCTAATTTTTCCAGATAATCGATGGCCGCCGTGAGCCCCGCTGCCCCGCCGACATTTTGCGTCCCCGCCTCAAATTTCGCCGGGAGTTCGGCAAAGGTGGTTTCCTGCTCCGATACATATTCGATCATGTCGCCGCCGGTGAGAAAAGGGGGCATGGCGGAGAGGAGTTCCCGGCGGCCGTAGAGGACGCCGATGCCCATGGGCGAGAGCATCTTATGCCCAGAGAAGGCGAAAAAGTCCGCCCCTAAGGCCTGTACGTCCACCGCCATGTGGGCCACGCTCTGGGCGCCGTCCACCACCACCACGGCACCGGCATTGTGGGCTCGGTCGGCGATGTCCCGCACCGGGTTGACGAGGCCCAGGACATTGGACACATGGGTCACGGCCATCACTTTCGTTCGCGGGGTGATCTTCGTTTCGATATCTTTTTGGGAAAGATTTCCGTCGGGTTCCAGGTAAATATAGTTCAGCTTCGCCCCCGTGGCCTTCGCGGCCTCTTGCCAGGGGACGAGATTGCTGTGATGTTCGGCGATGGTGAGAAGGATCTCGTCGCCGGGGCCAAGTTTCGTCCGCCCGTAGCTGTACGCGACGAGATTCAGGGCCTCGGTGGCGTTTTTCGTGAAGATGATCTCTTCCGCTTTCGGGGCGTTGATGAAGCGGCGGACCCGTTCCCGGGTGTTTTCGTAGATGTCCGTAGCCTCTATGGAGAGGGCGTAGGCCCCCCGGTGGGGGTTGGCGTTGCAGCCGCCGTAATAACCGCACATGGCCTGGATCATGCTTTCCGGTTTCTGCGTGGTGGCACCGTTGTCTAAGTAGACGATAGGGCGGCCGTTCATCGTTTGATTCAGCAGGGGAAAATCGCGGCGAAATTCCTGGGGATCACGCATGGGAAAGTCTCCCTTCAATGGCGGCGCGGATTTCTTCGGCCAACGTCGCGTCTGGCAGGCGAGAGAGTACCGGGGCGAGGGCCGCTTCCACCACCAGTTTCTTGGCTTCTTCGCCGTCAAGCCCGCGGCTCATGAGATAAAAGAGCTTATTTTCGTCCATTTTGCCGATGGTGACGGCGTGATGACCATCCACGTCCGCTTCCCCGGAGAGCATCAGCGGCACCGAGCGGTTTCGCACTTTTGGAGAGAGGAGGATGACTTCTTCACTTTCCCGCCCCACGGACCCGGCGGAGCCGCTGACGAAATCCAGCGTGCCGCGAAAAACCTTCTCGGCCTGGCCCGCCAGCGCGCCGTAAACCAGCATGGTGGCATCCGTTTCCGGCGCTTTCTGCTGGACGACGTAGTTCATGTCCGTGTGCCGCGTGCCGTCCACGAAGTAAAGGGCCGCCACGTCCGCCACGCTGCCGCGCCCCGAAAGGGAGATGTCAAGGGACGACGCGGACACCCTTCCCCCCGCTTCGACGGCGGTGAAGCGAAAGGCTGCCCCCGCCGCCACTTCCGCCTCTATCCGGTCGGCGCGGGCCATGTCGTCCGGCGCAAGCTGCACCCGGATGAGGTGCAGCTCTCCGCCTTCGGCGATCTCCGCCCGGATGAAGGCGGAGGGTTCTTCCCGGTAGACCACGACGCACTCGGTTTTCTCTCCCCGGGGGACGACGATATGCTTTTCTACGGGGGCGGCGGACATGACGCTTTCGGGCACCTGCGCCTCGTTGACCCCCAGCCAGCGCCAAGTGCGCATGGGGATCTCACTGTAAACGAACTCTTGCCCCGCCATCAGCCCATCGTCCCTTCCAACTCAATCGTGATGAGATTGTTCATTTCCACCGCGTATTCCAAGGGCAGCGCCTTGGCGATGGGCTCTACGAAGCCCCGCACGATCATGGCCCGCGCCTCATCTTCCTTAATGCCGCGGCTCATCAGGTAAAAAATAGCTTCGTCGCTGATCCGGCCGATTTTCGCTTCGTGGCCGATGTCTGCCTCGTCCCCTTGGATGTCCATGGCGGGTAATGTATCCGCCCGGGAGTTGCTGTCCAGCATGAGAGACTCGCAGCTCACGGAACATCGCGCGTGATCGGCGTCTGGCGCGACCTTTACGGCGCTGCGGTAGACCGCTACCCCCCCATCCTTGGAGATGGAGCGGGTACTGATGTTCGCCGAGGTATGAGGCGCGGCGTGAACCACCGTCGCCCCCGTGTCGAGGTGCTGCCCGTACCCGGCGAAGGTGACGCCGGTAAATTCGCATCGCGCCCCCTCGCCGTGGAGGATGCTGGAGGGATAAAGCATGGACACATGGGAGCCGAAGGATCCGGACACCCACTCGATGAGGCCGTCTTTTTCCACCAGGGCCCGCTTCGTATTGAGGTTCATCATGTTCCGGGACCAGTTCTCGATGGTGGAGTAGCGGAGCCGCGCTCCTTCTTTGATATAAAGCTCCACGCAGCCGGCGTGAAGGTTGGTCACGTTGTACTTCGGAGCGGAACAGCCTTCAATGAAATGCAGGCTCCCCCCCGGCTCCACGATGATCAGGGTGTGTTCAAACTGTCCGGCTCCCGGCGCATTCAGCCGGAAATACGATTGGAGGGGGATTTTTACCTCTACCCCCGCCGGAACGTAGACGAAGGAGCCCCCCGACCACACCGCGCCGTGGAGGGCTACGAATTTATGGTCCTTCGGGGGTACCAATTTCATGAAATATTCCCGCACGATGGCCTCATGTTCCCGAAGCGCCGTCTCCATGTCCGTGTAGACGACGCCTTGTTTTTTGAGACTCTCCTGCACGCTGTGGTAGACGACTTCGGAGTCGTACTGGGCTCCCACCCCCGCCAGAGAAGACTTCTCCGCCTCGGGGATCCCCAGCCGGTCAAAGGTATCTCGGATATCCTCGGGCACGTCTTCCCAGCGCCCTGCCATGCGGGCGTCGGGCTGGACGTAGGTTACGATGTGATCCATGTCCAGGGCTGAGAGATCCGGCCCCCAGGTGGGAAGCGGCGTCTGCCGGTAGACTTCGAGGGATTGCAGCCGAAAGTCCAGCATCCATTTCGGATCGTGTTTTTTCGCCGAAATATCCCGGACGATCGCCTCCGTCAGCCCCTCTTCCGTCCGGTAGAGGGGACGATCCTCGTTTTTGATATCGTAGAGGGTGCGTTCAATATCCTCAATAAAAGTCTTTTTCTTTGCCATAGGCGTCTCACCCCCGTGTGTCCAAAAGATGGGTGAAGCCCTGGCGGTTAATGTCGTCGATGAGGGAGGCGCCCCCTTCTTCGGCAATGCGCCCCTCCATGAGGACATGCACCCGATCCACCTTCAGTTCGGAGAGGATGCGGGCGTTGTGGGTGATGATGAGGCAGGCATTCTCCGGGGTATGAAAGGCGCTGACTCCTTTCGATACCACCTGCACCGCGTCCACATCGAGCCCCGAGTCCGTCTCGTCTAACATTGCCAGCTGCGGGCGCAGCATGAGGAGCTGCAGGATCTCACTGCGCTTTTTCTCGCCGCCGGAAAAGCCCACATTCAGGTAGCGCTGGGCGTAGGCTTCGTCCATTTGCAGGGCATCCAGGGCCGCTTTCAATTCCTTCTTGAAGGCTAAAATCTTGACCTTTTCCCCGGTGACGGCCTGCTTCGCCGTGCGGAGCATGTTCTCCACCGTGATCCCGGGGATTTCCTCCGGGGACTGAAAGGAGAGAAACAGTCCCCGCCGCGCCCGCTCGAAGGTGGGGAGATCCCCCAGGTTCTCGCCTAAAAAGGTCATTTCCTCCGACTGCGCCTCGTAGCGGGGATGGCCCATGATGACGTTCATCAGGGTGGATTTCCCCGATCCGTTCGGGCCTAAGAGCACATGCACTTCGCCGCGGTTCACCGTGAGGTCGATTCCCTTCAATATCTCTTTGCCGTCCACGCTGGCTCTGAGGCCGCGGATGGTCAGCAGATTTTCTGCCATAAACATCGATCCCTTTCTTCTCCAGCTTGCGTTTATTTTACAAAGATGAAGTATCTTCATTTTAGGAGATACCCCGGTCCTTGTCAATCCCTACAAATTTTCTATGCTTTAGGGAAATCGTTTCCGGCGCGCCTTTCCGGCGGGCGGCGGCTCATTCGTTGCCGATGATCCGCAGGATTTGCCGGTTCTTTACCATGCGGCGGGGATCCATCTCCGCCCAGTCGTAGAATTGATGGTACACATCATACCGCCGCCAGTCGGCCACGAATTGCTGTTGTTCCAGGGTAAAGAGCTCCCACAGGGCGTCTACGTCGAAATGCGCCCGCAGCTCGTCCAGGAGGCCCAGCCGGGTGAGGTCTTCGGCACTCTCGTAGAGGGCGAGGAACATAGCGTAGCGGGCGGGGCAGTTTTCCAGCGTGATCCCCTGGTTGAAAAAGATCAGGCGGCCGTCGTCATAGAAGATGTTGTCCGGCACCATGTTGATGTAGACGCGCCGGAGGATGACGCCCCAGTCCGCGCCTAAAGAGCGCTGGGCCATGCAGTTCAGTTCGTCGGGGACGGGAGGCGAGGCTTGGAGAATGGCGGCGCGCAGGCGGTCAAAGACGGCCCGAACCTTCGCTTCGTCCCCGGGGCCGCGCTCCCGGAGCCATTGGGAGAGCACGGGAGAATCACAAAAGGGCATGGTGGCGGAATTTTCGGCCAGCGTCAGGGGAATGACTTCCAGTCCCCGCTCCTTTAGCTCCGCCGTGTTTTCGGCCAAGCGCTGCAGCCCTTCTCGCCCCGCTGCCGTCAAGGGACGCTTTGTCACCGTTTCCCGTCCTTTGATGGCGGTGGCGATATTCGCGGCGGGGGTTCGATCCGAAGCTAAGGAGATAAAGTCTGCGCCTCGTGCGGTTCGCGGCTGCAGGGCGCATTCCACCAAGAAGGAATTAGCCATTTGGGGGAAGAGCCCGTTGGTGACGATGTAGCGATACAGATACGTTTCCGACAGCACCCGGGTATCCGAGGTAGGATCGTAGGGGATGAGGCCTTCTCCCACGTCAGCGTCGGGGAGGTGCGCGTCGCTGAAGATCAGCTGGGGGAGGCGGTAATCCGGCAGCGGGTAATAGAATCTGACGTAAGGATACCCGGCGTCTTTTAGAATGGTGCGTATTTCTGCCGCCGTAAAGATGTGTCCTTCCCCCTGCTCCCCCGAAAGGCCGCCGAAAGGTTCTTCCGAATACGCGTCCCGTGCGCCGCAGAAGAATTTCAGCCCCAGCCGGTTGTCCATCGCTAAGAGGATACGTCCGTGGGGCTTGAGATATTCCTGGAGTGCCTGCAGATAGCTGGCGTAAGGCGCTAACTCTTCGCTCCCTCCGCAGAGTTCCGGCAGTACGCCGATGAGGGTGATGAGGTCGAACCGGCGGCGAAAGGGCATATCGAAGAGATCGCCGGCGTAGACGTCTAAATTCTCCCGCTCAGTCCAACGTTTGGCCAGGGAACGCGCCCGAAAGAGGGAGCGCTCCATCACCGTCACATGCCCCGCCATGTCGCAGAGCTGCCCTGTCAGGGCGCCGAATCCCGCGCCGATTTCCAATACCTCGGCCTGGGGCGGCAGCTCGTACCAGCCTAAAAGGCCGGTGCGCATATCCGAGAGGTGATAAAAGACCGGCCAGCGATCGTCCCCTTTCAGCACTTCGTCGAAATTTCCGTCGGGATGTGCCGTAATGTAGCGGTCGATATCCTGATCCACCGGCGGCACGACCTTCGCCGGGCCGGTAAAATTCGTATGCAGCTTCGCCAATCTTTTTCACCTCTTTTCATCGAGCCTGTTTTAGTCGTTTGTCCCATCGCGGGGAAATGACAGCGGCATGGGACTTTTTTATGGGGAATATCGTCGCACCATCTTCACTAAGTGTCCTTTATTATAGCAATATATTTCTACATAAACAAGCGGCCACGCCGAAGGAAAAGGACGGGCCGCAAAGGAGAAGCTGGAGAAAAGATACGTCAAGATGGAATGGACAGTGCTTCCTTAGCCAGACGTTATAAGGGGGTGAACATGGCATAGGGGGCTGTGAATACCGCCAGCGCCAAACTCAGCCACCGTATGTCCGCTGGCGAAAGATCGGAGGAAGAGAAGGTGTAACGCCTATTGAAGAAATAGATGAGATAACCGGCCAGTGCTACCCCGGGGAGAACCAGTAAGGTTTCCGCCGGGTGATAGCCCAGCGTGTCCCAAAACCAAGGGGCCGGCCAGACGGCAAAGTGGAGGAATAAGATGAGCGCCGCGCCGCAAATATCGCTCAGAAAGCCAAAGGCCCAGACGCGAAAAATGCTGCTTTTCCAACGGTACTTACGATTTTCGATGTGCTGCCACTTCATGGCGACGTACAGCACGAAACTGTCGATGAGAAAGTTCGCCGGGAGGAGCAGGAGCCAGAGTTCTGTCGGATACAGCCAGAAAAACCACAGGGGAAAGAGGACATTGTACAATCGGATGTTTGGTCGCACGTTAAGATCAACCTCTTTTCTTTGCGATGCGCGGAAAGATCGTCGGTCAAAGCTGCCGGGAGGGAGAAGGGAAAACAAAAGGCCGTGTCAGCGTCCGGAGGACAATCCGGAGGGGAGGGAAATGATTCAAATACTGCGCGTACATCTGGCGCCGGGCACTGGGGTGGTGAACCATGCCGCGGCGTGGGGTGCTCAGTAGACTCGTTCTACGATAAAGCCACCTTTTTGCAGGGCGGCGATGATGCGGCGGATGTGATCTTCGTCGTGGGTCTCGCAGGTGACGGTGAGCTGGACTTTTTTGAAGCTGTCCGTGACCATGGCCTGATTGTGGTCGAGGCGGATGACGTTGGCGTCCTCTTCGGCTAATATCTGGGAGACGTGAAGGAGCTGACCGGGCTTATCGGGGAGCTGTACGGCGAAGCAGAAGACGCGGCCCCGGGCGATGAGGGCTTTGTTGATGAGGGCGGAAATGGTGGAGATGTCGATGTTGCCCCCAGAGAGGATGGCGGCGGCTTTTTTTCCCTTGAGGTTCAGCTTCGGCAGGGCGGCCAGGGAAAGAACCCCTGCCCCTTCGGCGATGAGTTTGTGTTTCTCGATCAATGAGAGCAGGGCGGACATGATCTCCAATTCGGAAACAGTGACGATCTCGTCTAAATATTTACGGCAGAAAGCGTAGGTCAGGTCGCCGACGGTTTTGACGGCGCAGCCGTCGGCTACGGTGTCCACAGCGGGCAGCGTTACCACTTTTCCCGCCTTAAAGGCTGCTTCCATGGAGGCGGCCCCAGCCGGTTCAACGCCGATGACCTGGACGTGGGGATTGACCAACTTCGTTGCCAGGGCGACGCCGCTGGCCAAGCCGCCGCCGCCGATGGGGACGAGGATAGCGTCGATATCGGGGCAGTCGTCGATGATTTCCTTGGCCACGGTTCCTTGCCCCAAGAGGACTTGCAGGTCGTTGAAGGGATGAATGTAGACGAACCCCTTTTCTTTTTGCAGTTCCAGGGACTTCGCGTAGGCGTCGTCGAAGGTATCGCCGTAGAGGACGACCTCGGCCCCGTAAGCACGGGTGGCTTCTACTTTTAAGATGGGGGTGGTGGCGGGCATACAGATGACGGCTTTGACGCGGAGCTTCTGGGCTGACAGGGCGACACCCTGGGCATGGTTGCCGGCGGAAGCGGTGATGACGCCTTTTTGTCGCTCCGCCGCAGGCAGCTGGCTGATCTTATTATAGGCGCCCCGGAGTTTAAAGGAGCCGGTATTTTGGAGATTCTCCGGCTTGAGGTAGACGGCGCCGCCGGATATAGAGGAAAAGAAAGGGCTTTCGATAAGCTTCGTCTTGACGGCGACGCCGTCGAGCTGCTTGGCGGCGCGGAAAATATCGGCGATGGCGGCCGCGGCGACGAGATCGGCCGCGCTTTTTTTATCGGGCATAAAGAAGCCTCCCCTATGATAGAATGGCGATGATAGCGCCGCAAGCTGTGCGGGAATGAAGGGCGTTTTGACCCTATCAGCCCGTTCTGGATGGCGGTTCTCTTTCCTGCGGGGGACCAAGAAGCGATGCGATATCCCTGGATCGCGGGAAACTGTTTCTATTTTATACGCTTTACCGCGCTTTTTCAAGGCGGGAAACAAAAGGCTGCGAGAGGAAGCGCGTCTCCGTGGCTGTGATGCCTGCTCTTGGCAGGCGCAGAAATTTCCGACAACGATCATAAAGAGAATGATGGGAAATGATGGTGTTTACTTTACGTTTGTGATATAATTAATAAAAAAGGAGGGCGGTTTCATGGCACAGGCGATGGTGAATTTTCGAATGGATGCGGCACTCAAGCGCGGGATGGAGGAAACTTGCCGCAAGATGGGGCTGACGATGACGTCGGCGTTTACCATGTTCGCGGCGAAGGTGACCCAGGAACGCCGCATCCCCTTTGACGTGACGGCGGAACCGGATCCGTTCTACAGCAAGGCGAATATGAAGCGCCTTAAGGAAGCGATTGCAGATGTCGAAGCGGGACGCAGTACATTGAAGCCACATGAATTAATTGAGGCCGATTGATGGAAAAACTGTGGCACGATGAGGCGTGGGCAGATTATCTGTACTGGCAGACGCAGGATAAGAAAACACTGAAAAAGATCAATCGTCTGATCTCTGACATTGAGAGAAATGGGGTTCATTGTATGGGAAAACCGGAAGCCTTGTCAGGTAATTTGGCCGGATTTTGGAGTGTGCGGATTGACGGAAAAAATCGCCTCGTTTTTCGCATCAGAGAGGGTAGACTTGAAATATGGCAATGTGGCTCCCATTATCTGGATAAATGAGCACATAAAAATCGCGCCCCATATCGGGGCGCGATTTTTTATCGTTTTATTGCGGATTTCCCGGCAGGTTTTCCGAGGCGAGGACGATCTCACCTCCCGAGGTGTTCTCGTCGAAGGTGACGATATCGTTGAGAGCGCTCTGAATGAGGGCTTCACTGACAATACCCAGGCCCACAAAGGTGAGGAAGAGGTAGAGGATGGGATCGTTGCCGTCGGCGTGCATTCCCCGGCGACGTTTGGCCTCGTTCACGGTTTCTCCCATCTTGTACATCCAATAGAGCAGGTAGATGCCGCAGGTGACGATAGAAAAGAGGAGCGCCATGAGACCGGAGGCGGTGGTCTGGCGGCCGGCGGCCTCGTGGGCTTCGTCGGTGAGCCTTACGAACCAGTAGCAGCCGTAGATTCCGCAGGTGATCAAACTGAAGATGACGGCTTTGACGATGCTGCGTTTTTGCATGTAGGGTTTCCTTCTTTCTTTTAAGTAGTGTTTGCTGCCTTACAGCCGCGCTGGGATTACGGAAGCGTACGCGGGGAAAGTTCGACGGCTGCTTCTTCTTCATCGCTGCGTGGGGCAGAGTCCATGGGGGAGGGGCCGTCTGGGACCAAATCGGAGGAAACGGTCGTCATGGGTTCCGTTGGTGGCGGCGTTCCCCCGGGGCCTTCGGGCGGCGGATTTTTCAGTGATAATTGGGACGAGATGCCATCGTTGAGAGAGGCCTGCAAGAAAGCAATGGTGAGGATCTGGATCCGGAAAATAGCTAAGAGCATATAGAGAATGCGGGGATGAGGATCCTTTCGTCGGTAGACGAGCCAGAGGATACCGGCGGCAATGACAGTCTGGACGACGAGCCAAAAGACGCTGATAACGAACAGCGCAGCGATGCCTGCCGCCAAAGATTCTCCGTCGCTTAGCTCCTGATAGGCGCGCGGAGGGAGTTCCCCTAAGGTTTGCAGGATGGAGAGCAGCACGGAGACCAGTGAGGTGACGACGACAGTAATGGTATAGGTCGTATTGGAAACGGCGTCGAGGGGAAGACCTTTTTCCCGGCGGGCTTCCACCAATTCGCCGCTGATCTTGTAGAGCCAGTAGTAAAAATAGAAGGTACAGGTAACGAGGGTTAAGAGCACCACTTTAATCCCCGACGGGGTCTGCGGCTGCCCGGAAAAGCGGTGGATATCATCGGTGAGGGTCTTCATCCAATAGAGGCCGAACAGGCCGCAGGTGACGAGGGTGAGGATGATGCGCAGCACCACGTCCCGGGTTTTGAGTTCGCCCATAAAGTAGATTTCTCCTTTCCTGGCTTTCGGATCAATGTGTAGGGTGAAATGGGATACCTTTGGTTCGGGCATGTCGAGGTTCTCCTGTTACGCGTTGACGATGAGGCTGACGAATTTCGTAAATTCCTTTTGGAAGAAGAGAGAAACGGTGTCCACCGGGCCGTTGCGGTGCTTGGCGACGATGACTTCGGTGATGTTTTGCCGGTCGGTTTCCTTTTCGTAGTAGTCCTCGCGGTACAGGAACATGACAATGTCGGCGTCCTGTTCCAAGGAGCCGGATTCCCGCAGATCGGAGAGCATGGGGCGCTTGATCTGCCTCGATTCTACGCTGCGGGAGAGCTGGGAGAGGGCGATGACGGGGACTTTGAGTTCCCGGGCCAGCGCTTTGAGGGAGCGGGAGATTTCCGAAATCTCCTGCTGGCGGTTGTCGCCGCTCCGCGTGCCGCGCCCCTGCATGAGCTGAAGATAGTCGATGACGATGAGGTCCAGGCCGTGCTCCGCTTTTAAGCGCCGCGCCTTGGAGCGCAGTTCCATGACGGTGATGCCCGGGGTGTCGTCGATCCAGAGAGGGGCCTTGGTGAGGCGGTCGGCGGCGCTGATGACCTTTTGCCATTCTTCGTCTTTGAGATCGCCGACGCGCAGCCTTTGGGAGTCTACTTGTCCTTCGGAGCTGAACATGCGCAGGGCCAGCTGTTCCTTGGACATTTCGAGAGAGAAGAAGGCCACCGTCTTTTTGCTGCGGATGGCAGCGTTGGTGGCGATATTGAGGGTGAAGGCGGTCTTTCCCATGGAAGGGCGGGCCGCCACCAAGATGAGGTCGGAAGGCTGAAAGCCTGAGGTGAGCCGGTCTAAGTCTACAAAGCCCGAAGGAAGGCCCGTCAGCGCACCCTTGTTGGCGGCGTGTTTTTCGATCTGCTCGAAGGTGGCGATGAGGATGTCCTTCATGGGGACGAAGTCGGCGTGGTTATTGCGGGTGGTGACGCCTAAGATGCGCTTTTCCGCGTCGTCCATGATTTCATCCACGGCTTCCGCGTCCTCGTAAGCGGTGCCGGCGATTTCCGTGGCGGCGTTGATGAGCTGGCGAAGCTGCGCTTTCTGCCGCACGATGCGGGCGTGGAAGGCGACGTTGGCCGCGGTGGGCACCGCGTTGGCCAAGGCGGTGATGAAGGCGATGCCGCCGGCCTTTTCCAGCTCGCCGTCCTTTTTCAGCCGTTCGGTGACGGTGATCATGTCCACGGCTTCATTGGCCTGGCTCAGCGCCATGATGGCTTCAAAGACGAGGCGGTGCGCCAGGCGGTAAAAATCGTCGCCGGTCAAGAGCTCGGCGGCGGTACTGATGGCCTCTTTTTTGATGAGCATGGCCCCTAAGACGGCCTGCTCCGCTTCAATATTCTGAGGCGGAATGCGTTCGATCCCGTCCGGGGTTGTCGTGCGGTCAGCCATGATCTTCCTCCTTGGCAAAGAGCAGCGCCAGAGCCTCTTCCGCTGTGGCGACAGGGTGGATGTCGAGGCCTAAATGGCTAGGGGGAATATCCTTGGCGTTTTCCTCTGGGATGATCAGCGTTTGGATTCCCGCCTGCTTCGCGCCGTAAGCTTTTTCAAAGACGCCGCCCACCGGGCGCACCTTGCCGTAGAGCGAGATCTCCCCTGTCACCGCTGTGTCCTGCCGGACAGGGCGATTCGTGACGGCGCTGACGATAGCCGTCAAGATGGCCGTTCCTGCGCTGGGGCCGTCGATGTTGCCGCCCCCCACCACGTTGATGTGGAGATCGTAATCGGAGAGTTCTTGGCCGGTGATCCGGCGCATGACCGAGGCGGCGTTGAAGACGGAGTCCCGGGCCATTTTTCCGGCCGTTTCGTTGAAGCGTACGGTGCCTTTGCCTTTTTCGTGGGCAGGGAAGGCCACCGCCTCGATTTCAATGACGGAGCCAAGGTAACCGGAGACGCCGAGGCCGAAGACATGGCCCACTTCCGGCTGGTCGGAGGCCTTTTTGGTGACGTACTGATAGAGGCGGCTCACCTGCGCCACTTCATAGATGTCGGATTTTTCGATGGCGACGGGGCCGCTTTCGCCGCGCTGACGCTCCAAGGCAAAGGAGAAGGCGTCGGCTAAGATGTTGATGGCCTTGCGACCCTCGACGGTGTACTCGCTGATGAGAGAGGAGACGCCGTCGCCGAGGGCCGCGTCCAGTTTTTTCGCTGCGTTTTCCACGATGGTCACGATGTGCGCCGGCGTCAGAGGCTCAAAGTAAATCTCCGCGCAGCGCGACCGCAGGGCCGGGCTGATGTCCCGGGCTTCCCGGGTCGTTGCTCCGATGAGGACGAAATCTGCCGGGGCCCCTTCTTCGAAAAGTTTTTTGATGTACGGGGGAACTTTTTCGTCCGTCGGATCAAAATATGTCGATTCGAAATAGGCTCGCTTGTCTTCCAAAACCTTAAGGAGCTTGTTTTGCAGCATGGCATCCATCTCCCCGATCTCGTCGATGAAGAGGATGCCGCCGTGGGCGTCGGTGACGAGGCCGGGTTTCGGTTCCGGCACGCCGCTGTCCGCCAAGTCCCGCCGCGCCCCCTGATAGATGGGGTCGTGGACGGAGCCGAGGAGGGGGTTCGTCATGTCCCGGGGGTCCCAACGCAGGGTTGTACCGTCCGTCTCCACGAAGGGCGCTTCTGCTCCGAAGGGGGCGCCCTCCACCCCCTTCGCTTGTTCTAAGACGAGGCGGGCCGCCGTGGTCTTCCCCACGCCGGGGGGGCCGTAGAGAAGAAGGTGCTGGGGATACGGAGAGGAGAGCTTGGAAAAGAGAGAGCGGACGGCCCGGGGCTGCCCCACGATCTCCTCCAAGGTTTTGGGGCGCAGGAGCTCCATCACCGATTGGGTGAGATGGATCTGATCCATTTTTTCCAGGGCTTCGCGCTTTTTTACCGCCTGGGGGCTTTCTACCGGTACTTTTTCCTCTTCCAGGACCTGTAAACGGATGTCCTTTACGTAGTCCTGGTGGTTTTCTTCCAATTTCTCGGCGATCTTTTTTTCGATCTTATCCTCCAATGAGCGCCGGGCCATCATGTCCGCCACGCGCTCGGAGAGCGCTGTGATGAGTTTGGGGATCTCCGAGTCCGTGGGGATATGCTCGATGGTAGGGTTTTCCAGAATGATGCGCTGGAGGGCCAGCACCCGCTCCCCCCGCAGCGGGGAGCGCATGAAGCGCATGGCGTCCATCTTTCCCGCCTTGATAACCAATTTATCGGAGCCTAAAATATCCGCTAACATCCCGTAGAGGGCGTCGATTTCCCGGTCAAGGGCGTTATCGGGCGGAAGGGAAACGCCCGGGGCTTTCTCCGGGCGCTTCTTCTGGAAAAATTTAAACAGGTTTCCCATGACATGTTCCTTTCATCGGGCCTCATTCGGCCACGATGCGTACTTTGATCCGGCTGACGATCTCGGGGTGTATCTTGATGACCGCTTCGTAATCACCGGGGCCGGTGACCTCGGGAATGAGGGTGATCTTGCGCTTATCAAGCTCGATCCCGTGGGCTTTATGGAGTGCTTCCGCCACGTCTTTTCCGGTGACGGAGCCGAAGAGCTTGCCTCCTTCACCCACCTTCACGGCGATGACGGCTTCCACTTTATCGAGCTGAGCCGCCAAGAGCCGCGCTTCGTCCGTTTCCTGCGCCTTCTTGTGAGCAGCGGCGCCGGCCTTTTGCCGGGCTAAGTTGAGGTTTTTCGCGTTAGCTTCGGTGGCGAGGCCTTTGGGCAGCAGGAAATTGCGCCCGTATCCTTCCGCGACTTCGACGACTTCACCGGCTTTGCCGACTTTTTTCACGTCGGTCTTCAATATGACTTTCATATCAACCATTCTCCTTCATGAATTTTTGCGCGGTTTCCACGACGTCTTCCGTGAGGGTTCGGAGGTCGCCGTTCTTAATCTGGGCGCCGGCGACGTTTTGATGACCGCCACCGCCGAAGGCCTCCATGATGACCTGTACGTTGTACTCCCCCGAGGAGCGGGCGCTGATCCCCACGACGTCGGAAGCCAGCTGAAAGACGACGATGCTCATGTAAACGCCTTCAATGCGCAGCAGCGAGTCTGCTGCCTGGGCTGCGATGGCCTGAATGTTGGGTTGGCTGTCGGGGATGGCGGTGACGATGAGGCCGCCGTCGTAGAGTTTGGAGGCCGCCTCCGCCTTAGCGATGGTGCGGTTCGTTTCGTAATCGGAGCGGAAGAGATGGCGGATCACCACCGGATCGGCTCCGGCCCGGCGCAGAAACGCCGCCGCCTCGAAGGTGCGGACGCCGGTCTGGATGGCAAAATTCTTCGTGTCCACCACGATGCCCGCGTAGAGGGCGGTGGCGTCCAGACGGCCCAAGGCCAGATCGTCGCTGAAGTACATCAAAAGTTCCGTCACCAGCTCGCTGGTAGATGATGATGACGGTTCCAAATACATGAGAAGCGGGCTGGCGATGCAGTTTTCGCTGCGTCGGTGGTGGTCGATGACCACCACCCGACTGACGCGGGTGAGAAGCTTTGGCGCCGCCACCATGTGGGGGATATGGGTATCCACCACCACTAAGAGAGGATGGGCCGCCGTCATGTTGACCAAAAGCTCTTCCTCCCGCAGGAAGAGGCCTTCATATTCCGGTTTATCCAGCAAAAGTTCGGTAAACTTGTCGATGCCGTCGTTCATGGAACTTAAGACGATATGCACCGGTTTTTTTAGCTGCCGGGCCATTTGCGCGACGCCGATGGCCGCCCCTAAAGCATCGAAGTCCTCATTCTGATGCCCCATGACGTATACCGCGTCGGAGCCCATGAGGAGATCCCGCAGGGAATGGGCCACCACCCGAGCTTTTACCCGGGTATGCTTTTCCACCGCCGTGGCTTTGCCACCAAAGAATTGGGGCTTTCCGTCCACTAAGACCACGGCCTGATCGCCGCCGCGCCCGAGGGCCAGGTCCAATTCCTGCTGCGCCTGTCTCCCCAATTCGTCGGGGGTCTGCCGGTCGGACACCACGACGCCGAAGCTCAAAGTGACCGGGAGTTGATTGGAATTATGCAGAGAGCGGACCTGATCTAAAATGTCAAATTTATCTGTTAGAGCCTGATCCAAGGCGCGGCGTTCCATGACCGCCACGTAGAAATCATCCCGAATACGGCGCAAAAATCCGCCCAAACGGTGCATCCACTCGTCCAGCATGCGGTTCACTTCAAAGAGCAGGGCCGTGCGCTCGGACTCCGTGAGGCCCTGCAGGACTTCGTCGAAATTATCGATCTCAATATAGGCCAACACCAAGCGGCTTTTATGATATGCTTCTTGGAGCTGCGCGTATTCCGTGACGTCCATGACGTAAAACGCCATCAAGGCGGCTTCCGCCGGAGCTTGCCCTTCGGCTTTGACAGGGGAAAACACGGGGCGGTACTCGACCCGATAGTGGTGGTCGTCGTGGGTAAATACATCCGCGCCACTGGTTCCCCAGACGGGTTTTATGTTCATCTCCGGCCAGAAATCTTCCACCGGCGTCCCCTGCTCGATGTGGGTCCCGATATAGCTGTCGAGAGCGGTGTTCCCCCACTGGAGACGTTGTTCGGCGTCCACGATGAGGATGGCCTGGGGAAGATTTTCAATGGCGTAATTGGTCACGGGATTGACGTTGCTGGCGATGTCCCGGAAGTAACTTTCAAATTTTCGCTGCCGATCCCGGCACCGTTCCTGGGCGAAGAACGCCAAGCACAGCCATACCAGCGCACTGATGGCGCCCATGTAAAAATTATAGGAAATCAATACCGCCACGGTCATCCCGTAAATGACGAGGAAGATGCAGGCGTCGATCCAAGCGGAAAAATTACGAGGCAAAGCGCCTCACCTCATTTCGATTCGCGCCAATAGCGCTTGCGATAGTCGAACACCGTGTCCAAGAGGCCGGTGAAGACGAGAATGGGCATGAGAAAAGAACTGAAAACGATAAAGAAGAGGGCCAACGTCGTCACGAGGCGCGGCCATCCGTAGCGGCGAGTGACGAATTCATAGAGCGAGGCCCCTTCAATGAGGCCGGCTAACGTCGTTCCCATATTAAGATTCAGGGATACCTGATAAAGGAGGGTCAGCTCCCGCGTCGATCCCCAGTACATCCCCAAAAGAGAAAAGCCAAAGATGTAAAGAAAGGCCGCCGGCAGCCGCCACTCTTTAAAGGGCGGCAGGGGCGGGACGGGTTGTCCGAGACGCGAGAGGAGCCTGCCTAAGGCCCAGAAATTCGCCATGGTATCCAAAAGCCCCATGGTTACCACTACCAAAGGGAGGAGCAGGCGCACCATGGCGATGTTTTGCATGAAGGTATCCCGAGCGGCGGTGATCTGTGCCTCGCTCATGCCAAGGCTCTGATATATGGCCGACGCTTGTCCGAAGGACTCTTCCATGGCGTTGAGCTGACCGGAAAAGGGTTCCATCCCCGTGAGGGAAAAGACGATGCCCAGCCCGGCAAATTTTGCCGCGATGGATACGACCATCGTCGTGGTCACGATCCGCGTGGCCGAGTGACCGCGCCGATAGCCCGTCCCCAAAGCCAGCCCTACCGGACCAAAGGCCACGGCGAGGCGCAGCCCTATCGTAGGCTCGATGAGAACCGCCGTGAGGAGTGCCGCCACAATGACGGACATGACGCCCCAGCGGAGGCCGTGACGCACGATGAGGATGGCGGCTGGAAGCGGCCAGAGCAGCACCGCTAAGATGCCAAGGAGCGGTACATAGACGGCCACCACCGCCAGCACCACCATCACGGCCGCTAAGATACCGCCCTCTGTCAGAGAGCGTGTCCGAGTCTCCATTCCGTCATCCTTTCTCACGGCCGTTTCTGCTCCGCAGAAAAAACGGCGTCAGGGCAAACGCCCCCATATCATACATATATACGAATGATAAAACAGTACGGTCGTTTTGTCAATTTTTCATCGGGCAGCCCATGCGTAAAACCCCTCATCGTTTGCGGCGATGAGGGGTTCTCTGGTGAGGTCAGCGGACGCGGTGGTGCCCTCTATAGTAGGCCTTTTTTTCTTCGTACATCTTGGCATCGGCGGCAGCGATGACCTTTTGCAGGGAGAGGCCACTGCCCTCGTCCCAGGCGTGGCCGACGGAGACGCTCAATGCGCTGACGGAGTCAATATGATCCAAGATTTTCGACAGGCGATCAGTAAATTGCGGCTCCGGCATATTCAGGCAGAGGACGACGAATTCATCGCCGCCGGTGCGATAGATTTCCTGCTTGCGAAAGAAGAGGGAGATGGCGTCGGCGAGGCGCATGAGGAGGCGATCCCCGGCCCGGTGTCCCTGTTGATCGTTCACCGGTTTTAAGCCGTTCAGGTCGAAGTAGATGACGCCCACCGGAACGGGGGAAAGATCGATGGCCCGCTGGAGGTGATCCAGGTCGCGGATGAAGGCGTTGCGGTTCGCCACGCCGGTCATGATGTCGGAATAGCTGGCCTTCTCCAAAAGCTGCCGGTTTTGATCCGCTACCATGGAGGTAGCGATGAAGTAGGAGAGAGTGAGGAGCATCATGGAGGCGCCGTCCATCTCTTTCTGGGGCAGGTTGGCAATGAGTACGATGCTGACTAAGTGGTCGCGAATAAGGATGGGGGCGGCCACGCAGTTTTTGATATGCATTTTCATCAAGAGCGCGTATTCTGCCGGATAGGTCTCCGCCATGAGGGTGCTGTCGGGAACCAGGACATTATTGTGGCGTGCCAGGGCATTTTCCCAACGTTCCAGGCTTTGCAGGGGAAGCTCCTGCCAGAGGTCTTTTTGACTCTCTATCCCCTGTTGACACCACTCATGGGAACAGCGCAGGGAATTGCCCTCGACGTTTAGGATGGCGCAGCGCTCCGCGCGGAGGTAAAGCCCCATGTGGGCCAGCATGAGATCGAGGGCCTTTTCCAATTCCGGCTCCGAGTAGAGGATCTGCACCGTCTCGTTCAGCACGGCTTCCGCCTGGAGGGCCGTCTCCAATTCGTGGCGCTGTCGGGTGGAAGCCGTGACATCGATGCACATGACGATCTTCGCCTTGTGCCCCTGATAGCGAATGGAAGCGTCCACGATCTTGAAATGTTTTTGAAATCTTTCGCTGTAAAGCTCCTTATCGTAGGATCGCTCCCGATGGCTCTGCAGGGAACAGACGGCACAGGGCTGGCGTTCCTCGCGCAAGAGCGCGTAGCAATACTGCTGCCGATAGTCATCTTCGGGTTTCATGCCCAATAACTGCCGGCCGGCTTCGTTGAGGTAGAGAAGCTGGCAAGTGTCGCGGTCGACGATGTAGACGCTTTCCGGTAAAAGGTCGAAGAGGGCGGCGTCCTGATATTCTTTGTCGTCATCATTCATGATTTTTCTGCTCTTCCCTTTCCAGCGCCAAGGCCGCTTGGATCATGATGGCGCACTCCAGACGCTTTTTTTGGATGGCGCAGCCGATTTCGTAAGGTTCGCGGATATTGCCGTGAAAGAGATCGGCGTTGGCGTGGCAGCCGCCGCTGCAAAAGAAGCGAGCCCAGCAGTCGCGGCATTTTGGCTTGTTGAGGACGTGGGATTCCCGAAAATAAGGGGGGATATCGGGAGAAGTGACGCCCGTGAAGACGGAGCCTAATCGGTATCTATCCCGCCCTACGAACTGATGGCAGGGATAAAGATCGCCGTTGGCGGCCACGGCGTAGTATTCGTGCCCTGCGCCGCAGCCGGAAAGGCGCTTCGCTACGCAGGGACCGTTGGAAAGATCCATGTTGAAATGGAAAAAGAAGAAGCCGTGCCCGGCGCGATGGCGTTCCATGTAGGCTGCCGCCAGACGGTCATACTCCGCGTAGATGCGCGGCAGATCCTCTTCTTCGATGGCGTAGGGGGCGTCCTTCGCTACCACCGGCTCCATGGAGAGAACATCAAAACCAGCGTCGTGCATGGCTAAAACGTCATCGGTGAAGTCGAGGTCATACTTTGTGTAGGTGCCTCGCAGGTAGTAATTATTGCCGCCTCGGTCCGCCACGGTGCGCTGAAAGTTTGGGAGAATACGGTTATAGGTCCCTCGTCCGGCGGCGTCAGGCCGCATGCGGTCATGGACTTCCCGGCGTCCGTCAAGGCTCAGAACGAGGCTGATGTTGTTGTCGTCCAAAAATTTCTGGTTTTTCTCATTTAAGAGCAGGCCATTGGTAGTGAGGGTCAGCTTGAATTTTTTCCCCGTTTCCCTTTCTCTGCGGCGGACGTAGGCGGTGACATGTTCCACCACCGGCATGTTCACTAAGGGCTCGCCGCCGAAGAAGTCCACTTCGCAGTGGATGCGCGGCCCGCTCCCGGCGATGATGTAATCGATGGCGGCTTCACCCACTTCTTTCGTCATGAGCTGACGGCCGCCGCCGTATTCACCGGTGTCGCCGAAGCAGTATTTACAGCGCAGGTTGCAGTCGTGGGCCACCATCAGGCACATGGATTTCACCAGTCCCGTTTCGGCGAAGGTGGGAGGGACGTCGATGTCCGGGGCAAAAAGTTCTTTCGCCGCCATGAGCGTGTGGAGTTCCTCTAACGCTTCTTCAATTTCTGCTTTCGGATAACGCCCCTTCATGGCACGGAGGGTTTCCCCGTCATTTTCGCCGTTGAAGATGTCCATGATGTCGTAGATCATGTCATCGATGACGTGCACCGCGCCGCTATTTATATCCAGCAAAAGGCACAGGCCGTTTTGCTTAAATTTATGGATCTTATCCCGCATACTGGCTCCTTAATTTTTTGACGTGTGGGACGGATATCTGAATGATGGGCCATAAGGCCCTGCGCTGAGAACGTGCTGCGCCTGCCGCCGCGCACCTTTACGATAAGAAACGTGTCAGCGGCAAGGACAAGCTGATTTTTGCTCAATAAAAAAGGCGCTGCCAGGGGCAACACCTTTTTTGTCTGGATTTTTATTTCTCGCAGACCTGATTGCCAACCGTACAGGACGTTTTACAGGCCGATTGGCAGGATGCCTGGCACTCGCCGCAGCCGCCTTTATTCACCGTACTCTGGAGCGTCGGCTTGTTCACCGTCTTGATGTGTTTCATGGTCTGACCCCCTTTGGGAAAGCTTCCCTGTCGATTTCTGCCTTTTATTCTACTCCTTTTTTCCTATTCACGCAAGGGTCATTTCTCGTCTTCCGGGGTGAGAATGAGCCGGGCGGGTAAGTTGGAGGCGCCGGGGGGAGAAAATTCGAAGGATAAGCCCGATGTCCGGCGATAAAAGCCCAAGTCGGCCACCGCTGCCGCCGGATCCAAGAGGGGGGTATCTCCCCGCATGGGGACGGGATTTTTGACGCCGTCCCCAAAGAAAATTCCTCGAAGCGGCGTGGGAACGACCCGGGCTGTATCATGCTCCGCGGTCTGTATCCGCATGACGCCGGCGTAGACCCCGCCGATGGGATTGAGCATGGCGCGCAGGGGGCGCCGGCCTTCTATGGGAACCTCCACGCGGTAGAGGACGCCGTAGTTTCCTACGTTGGTGACCAGGCTGCCGTCGGTGGCGTCAATGCCTGTGAGGAAGCGGTCGGTCTTGTTGTCTCCGATGGGGAAGTACACTGTGCCGTCCTTTCCCGGGTCGTAGCCTTCTCGGGCGCGGATAGTGCGGTTCATCCCCTGGAAGGTTCCCCGCAGGCGCTGTTCATCCTTGGGGAGAAGAGGGGCGATCTTGAGGTAGGAGAAAGGGTCCAGCTCCGCCGGAGAGAGCAACACCCAGAGGCGCACCGGGGCGCTGGCTGAAAAGTCGACGACGCCATAGATGAGAGATTCCGGGGCGAGGACGATCTTTTCCAATTCCGACATCAGGAGATGCCGTTCCCCTTGTTTGATGGTGAATTGGTCCCGTTTTTGAGCGTCGGAGAAGTAAGCCGCTTGGGTGGCTTTGCCCACCGCCAAATAATCTTCCCCCGGCTGGCTCACGCCGCGGCGGGTGATCTCCACCGTAGCGGCGCGATCACTGGTGTTCTCCATGAGGAGAAGAACTTTGGCAGGTTTTTTCGTCTGATTCAGATGGTAGAAGAGCACCCGGGCCGCGCCGTCCAGTTCGTCGGTGTAGAGGATGCCGGGCCGATCTACGTATTCGGGACTGTCGGAAAAGATGAGGGTGCCGCCGCTGTCGGTGATGTCGGAGGCCCACACCTTCATGGGGCGGGTATCCCGGACTTTGAGATTCGGATCCGCCGGATAGATGATTTCGTCGGCCTTTTCCCGCAGGCGGTCGAGATAGTGGCGCAGGCTGCTGCCGGCTTTATCCGTGGCGATCGTTCCTTTCGTTTTACTCTCGGCCGTTTGGTCAGCGGTTCCTTTTTTTGTGTGTACGGCCGGTTCTTTTTCGGTCGGTGGGGTTTCTGCTTGGGCCGCTGCTGCGGGCTCCAATGTTTTTGCCGCGAGGGGGGCCGCCTCGGCGGCGGGCCTTGCCTCTGCCTTTTTCTCGGCGGGAGCGGCTGCTTCCGCTGCGGCAGCCGCCGTCACCGGAGCATTTTCTCTTCCGTCAGGGGCTGCGGGAACATCCTCGTTTCCGGAGGCGGCGTCATCGCCGGAGGCCTCGGCGGAAGGGGCGGCTTCGCCGGTTGCTTTTTCAGCGGCAGCCTCCTGCGCTAATTCCCATGCCCGCTGCCGGGCTTCCTCTTCCTCAGCAGCTTTTGCCGTTCGCGCTTCGGCGGCCCTGGTTTCTGCCAGGTGGCGGGCCTCTCCGCCCCCACTCCAGAACAGGCATGCCGCCGCAAAAAATGCGGCCCACATCTTCCCTTTCATATGTCTTTCTCCCTTCTCCCGTTTCCCAAAGCAGTCCTTTATGGTGGTTTATGCCTTTAAGGCCTGCCCTTGTACGCCTTTTCCCCTAAGGCGCACATCTTTCGTTACGTTATTTCGCCAAAATCACATCCTTTACGTCTGTCGGTGCGACCATAGGCCCAGCCGAGCACAGATAGCGGCTTTGTAGAGGCGGAAGCGAAATTCCGTCATCCCCAGCCGGGGGCGGGGAATATTGATCCGCTGCAAAAGATACGGGTTGGTCGCCATGGTGTTGAGGCCTGGTTCTCCCGTCACTGCCGCAAGATATTCGTTCTTTTTTAACAGGGCGGTGATATAGTCCGCGTACTTGCCATTAGGATAGGAAAAGCCGAAGATGGTACGAATGCCGTTCCATTCCATAATGAGTTTTGAGGCGCGCAGTTCATTGTCTGCTTCCGCCGGGGACATTTCCGTCAGGGGCAAATGATTCGCTGTGTGACTGCCGATCTCAATGCCCCGTTCCTGCATATCCTTTAGTGCGTTCCAGCTGAGGTACCCCGGCAGACCGATATCGTTGGTCACCATAAATACCGTAGCCTTCATGCCGCGTGCTTCAAGAATGGGCAGCATGTCTGTGTAGTTGTCCATATAGCCGTCGTCAAAGGTGAGGATGAGCGGCTTCTCCGGAAGCGGCTGCTTCCCCTTTTTCGCCCGCAGAAAGTCCAAAAGGGAAATGGTGGTGTAGCCCTGGGCCAAAAGCTCGTCCATCTGGGCGGTAAATTCCGCCGTAGGGACGGTGTAGACGTCCCGGCTCCAGTCGTTGACCTTATGATATTCCAAAATGAGGACGCCCGGGGGCGGATCGATGAGGACGGAGACGAAAAGCCCGCCGGCAACTAAAAGGAGCAGCAGCAGAATCGCCAAGAATCGCCGCCCCCATCCCCAGGAGCGATGGCGCCCGGTGTAGGTTTGACCGTATCCGTTCACATAGAGCTTGTTCAGTGTTCTTCCTCCTCTTTAGCAAATTCGGCGATGCGCCGCAGTCGGTGGTTTACGCCGGAGCGGCCGACGCCTAACAGGGCGGCCAGCTCGGCCAAGGTGGCGTCCGGGTTTTCGATCCGGGCGAGGGCTGTCTTTCGCAGCGGCTCCGGCAGACGGCTGAGTTTTCCTTCCGCCTTGAGCTGTCGGATCTCGGCGATGCGTTTTGCCGCTGCCGTCGCCGTCTTATTGATATTTGCGGTCTCGCAGTTCACCAGCCGGTTCACCTGATTGCGCACTTCTTTTACGTTCCGGGCCACTTCGAAGGCCTCCACCCCCGCCTCGGCTTCCATGAGGGCCAAGAGATCGGCAATGGCGTCCCCTTCTTTCAGATAGACGACGTAAGCGTCCTTGCGCTCGGTGATGCCGCCGGGCAGTCCTATCCTTTTCAGAAGGGACTGTAAAAGATCGGCGATCTGGTAATTGGAAGTGACAAATTCCAGATGGTAAGCGGCTGCCGGGCGGTTTACGCTGCCGCCGCCCAAAAAGGCGCCGCGCAGGTAAGCGATTCGACAGCAGGAACGCCGCAGCAGGGGACCGCTGTGCGCGGCTTGGGGCATGGTGTCCGGGGTCAGCCCCAGACTTTTTAACAGTGCCGATACCTTTGGCCCGGGGCGAACGCGCACGGTGTAGATGTTGTTCTTCTTGAGGCGGCGAAAGCGGCGCACGGCGATCTCCGTTTCCACCGGACCGGCTTCCCTCAGAAGGATGAGGGCCTTTCGGGCCACGGCGGCGTTCTCGGTGGCAAAGGTGAGGCCCAGCGTGCGGCCGGCCCCCAGTGTCATCACCGCTCCTAATCGCAGAAGCCCCGCCACTTCGGCCCGACGGCAGCAAGGACGTCGGTACATCAGGCGGGCCAATTCGTTTTTCACGTCGGCGGAAAAAGACGGCATGGCCGCATCGCCTCCTGTCAGCATGTTTGCGTTATTTCAGCGCGGGACCAGGGTGAAGCTGTGTCCCGTGCTTTCAGAGGAGCGCAGGGTCTCAAGAAGCTTCATCACTTGCCGGGTCAGTTTGCCTGGATCGTGGTGACCGGGGTCGGTGGCACTGACGATATCGGCGGAGATCACGCCCACGCCCAGCTGGTTCAGCGCGGCGGCGTCCACCGGCACCGGATATGATCCCTGAGCCGCATAGGCCTGGGCGGTTTGCGTTGGTACTTTCGCCGCGTTCACCAGCACGTAATCCACGACGCCTTTCCCCGCGTGATCAAGAATGGCCTTGACGTGCCGGGATGCCGTGTAGCCGTCGGTTTCCCCCGGCTGGGTCATCACGTTGCAGATGTAGACTTTGATGGCCCGGCTTTGGCGCAGAGCGTCCGCCACGCCGTCCACTAACAGGTTCGGCATGATGCTGGTGTAAAGGCTGCCCGGCCCCAAAAGGATGATATCGGCGTTTAAGATGGCATCCAGGGCCGATTGAACCGGGGCGGCATGGCGCGGATGAAGCGACACGCGGCGAATCTGTTTGTGCGCTTCGGGAATGTGAGACTCGCCTTCTACGACGGTACCGTCGGTCATGAGGGCGTCGAGGCGGACGTGTTCGTTGCTGGCGGGAAGAACCCTTCCTTTGACTGCTAAGACTTTGGAGGATTCTTTAAGCGCCGTTTCCATGTTTCCTGTAACTTCGTTCATGGCGGCGATGAAGAGGTTGCCGAAGCTGTGCCCAGCCAGCTCGCTGTCTCCCCCAAAGCGGTATTGAAAAAGCTTCTCCATCAGGGGTTCTGTGTCCGCCAGGGCCACCAGGCAATTACGCATGTCGCCGGGCGGAATGATGCCAAGATCGGAGCGCAGCCGTCCCGAGGAGCCACCGTCATCGGCTACCGTCACCACCGCTGTCACGTTGCTGGTGGCCTCTTTGATCCCACGCAGGAGAACGGACAGACCGTGCCCGCCGCCGATGACCGTCACCGCCGGGCCGCTTTCCAGGCGGCGCTTCTCGTAAATGAGATCCACCAGGCGGCCGGAGTTTTCCGGCACTAACACCATGATGAGAGAACGGATGACGAACCGGGTGGCCATGAGCATGATGGCCAGCCCGACGACGACGACGCCCGTTCCCACCAAAGCGGTGGCGGCGTAATCGTAGGAACCGCGCCAATTATAAACGAAGCGGAAGATCGCTTCCTCGATCGCGTCCAGGTATTTGTAGTTAAATATCAGGGCCAGGCCCAGACTGACCAACATCACGCCGGCGGCGAAAAGGAGCAGCCAGCGTTTAAATTTCATGCCGGGGTACAGCCATTTCAATAAATGCATGATAGGATCCTCTTAACCGGTGCGGAAGGGGCTGCCGTCATGATCTCAATTCCTCGGACGCCGGCGCGGCGGCGTTTTTTGTGAGATCCCGATGTTCCAGCGTCGCCTGCCAGCCGCGCGCCCCCAAGAAGTCGAAGATGTGCCGCGCGATGTAAACGGAACGGTGCATTCCTCCGGTACAGCCCACGGCGATGACAAATTGGTTCTTTCCTTCCTTGACGTATTGTGGGATGAGAAAGTCCAGGAGCCCGTCTAATTTCTCGGTAAATTCCCGGGTCACCGGCCATTTGGCGATGTATTCCGCCACTTCCGGTACTTCACCGTTCTTGTAGCGCAGGGCGTCAATGTAGAAAGGATTCGGTAAAAAGCGTACGTCCAAGACCATGTCGGCGTCCATGGGGACGCCGTGCCTGAAACCGAAAGAGAGGACGTTGATCCCCATGGCGACGCCTTCAGCGTGGCCGAAAAGGGCGAGGATCTTTTTTTTCAGATCAGCTTTGCGCAGTGCCGAGGTATCGATGATATAGGTCGCCTTTTCCCGCACGCGGGCCAGCTGCGCCCGCTCCTGCCGGATGCCGTCTGAAAGCCGGGCGCTGGGGGCTAGGGGATGGCGGCGGCGGGTTTCCTTGTAGCGGCGGATGATGGCCTCGTCGGTGGCGTCCATGAAGAGAAGCTCGTACTTTTGCCCCGCCTTATCCATATCCTCCAAAACGTGGAGAAAGGTATCAAAAAATTCCCGGCTGCGGGTGTCTACCACCAGCACGACTCGGGCGATATGTCCTGCCGAATGGGCACACAGCTCGGCGAATTTCGGGATGAACACCGGCGGCAGATTGTCCACACAGAAGAAGCCTAAATCCTCCAAATGACGGCAGGCCTGCGTCTTACCGCCCCCTGACATGCCGGTGACGATGACGAGACGATAGGTGTTGTCTTGTTCCATACTTCACCTCCGGAAAGTGCGACGTGAGAATTTTTATCTTTTTATTATACACGGTGGCCCCCTGGGGAATCAAATTCCCGGCAAAAAATGAAGCGGGCGGCCCATGCTCTCGCCATCACGGCCTTTAGGTTATCCACAGTTTTACGCAAATTTTGTCGTCAAATCGAAGGGAAATCTGTGGATAATGTGGATAAATAAGTGGATAACTCAACATCATAGGGAAATTTTTTTGTCAATCCCCCAGATTTAGTGACACAGGTCGTCAGTTATCCACAAAATTTGTGTATAAGCTGGTCAGCCCTTGCCCCACGTCCGATAGGGATGGTCCGTCAGATTGGCGTTGTAGTAGCGAGGATCGCCGGAGACTTCTGTGCCCAGCCAATCGGGGCGGGTAAAGGATTCCGTTTCGCTTTGCAGCTCGATTTCCGCCACGATCAAGCCGTCGTTCTCTCCGGAAAAGCAGTCAATCTCCCAGAGATGGCCCGCCACTTCCTCATGGTAGCGTATTTTTTCGATGAGGGGGCGGCGGCAGAAGGGGAGGAGCTCGGCAGCATCGCCGGCGGGAATCTCGTACTCAAATTCCGCGCGGGTGATGCCCGTTGTGCGCCCTTTGAGGGTGAGAAAGGCGCGGCCGTCCTGGGTGCGGATCCGCACCAAAAGCTCTCCTGCCTGGGGAAGATAGCCCTGCCGTACGCTGAAACCATGTCCTTGGGGCCGCCACAGGGCTTTCTCTACCAGAAATTTTCGTTCGATCTCCCGTCCCACACGTATCATCCTCCGCAATTGCCTCTTTTCAGGAGGCGTATTTTCTTTATTATATCTTTTTTTGTGAAGTTTTTCAGGGAAAATCTCTTGGTGTTTTATGAGGTGCCGCTTTTGGCGAAACGATGGAGAAAGGCTGCTTTTTCAGCCGGAGATTACTTGCTGCGGCGAGTTTTCCCGGGGATTTTCAGTCGGGATTTTTAGTATATATTTTATTGTTTTTCTGTGTGGCGTCTTTTATAATAGAATTGTACTTCATTTTTTTAATGGAAAGAAGTTATTCGATTGCGCAGACTGGATCGTTATTCCCGCCGGGAGAAAAAGAAAAAGAATCGCCATATATGGGTATGGATTCTAATGGTCTTGGCTTTTTTTGCTGCCGTGGGGGCGGGGGCATTCCTCGCCTCCACCAGCTTGTTTGACGCACCGCGCCGGTTGGCGCGGCTGGATCGCGCGAATGAGACGCTCTTGGTGGCGACGGACAAAACTACGGTGATGATTTTGGGCGTGGACGAGCGGGATGACGACGTGGGCCGTTCGGACACTTTGATGCTGGCCACTGTCGATCCCAAACAAAAACAGGTCTCGCTGCTCTCCATTCCCCGGGATACCCGAACGCTGATTCAGGGAAGTTACGATAAAATCAATTCCGCCTACGCTTATGGCGGTTGGAAACTTACCCGGGACGTAGTGGAAGATCTGCTGGATACTCCGGTGGATCATTACGTCCTCGTCAACACCCGTTCTTTTCCTCGGATCATTGACGCCATCGGCGGCATCGACCTCTACGTGGAGTCCCGTATGTATTATGTGGATGAATGGGACGACGCCGTGCCCGGTGGGCTGGTCATTGATCTCTACCCCGGGATGCAGCACATGGACGGCGTTACGGCCATGTCTTACGTGCGCTATCGGGATGAAGAGGGGGACATTGGCCGTATCGCCCGGCAGCAGCGCTTCATGCGCGCGGTGATGGAAAAGGTGACGTCCCCCGCCATTGTCACCAGGCTGCCCGCCGTGATCCGGGAATGTATGGGGGCGGTGGAAACGGATCTTTCCTTCCGCCAGATACTGGAATTGGCCGGGTCCATCAAGGAGGCCCAGGGAAACGGTCTGCGGGCGGAAATGCTCCCCGGCCGGCCCCTCTACATTGATGAGGTGAGTTACTGGGTACCGGATCTCACGGAAACACGCACTCGGCTCGCTTCCACCTTGGGAATTACCATGAGTCAGAAAGCGCGAGCGGAAATGGAACGGGAACAGCGGGAATACGAGGCCTCTATTCCCAGTACCGCTCGGGAAGTACCGCTTGGCGACACTTCTTTAGGACGGCCTGACCGCCGGAGTGGGGGGGTGTCGGCGTCATCCGCTGCGGGACGGACTTCGCCGTCGGGAACGGGCACGCTCCGGGGCAGTGGTGCGGCTTCGTCCCGCAGTGCTGAAGATACGGCGGGGACGGAGCGATCGGAAAGCGAAGATAATTCCTCGGGGAATTCTTCGGCGGTTCGTCCCAGCTGGGCGAATCCGGAGGGAAGTGGGCCTCGGCCCGGAACCGATCTTTCCCGGACGCCCCCCGGTGACAGTGATGATGAGGCGCCGGCTGGGCCGATCACGCCGGAAGCACCGGCCCGTCCTGTCGCGCCATCGGCACCGGCAGCGCCCAGCATGACCAACAGCGGCAAAGGCCGCTGAGAAAAACGAAGAGATATTTTTTAAGACATCGCCGAAGAGAGGAGCCTTTCTCCGATTCAGCGGTGTCTTTTTTTGTGCCTTCATCCGTTGCTAGAAATACGATTTAGAAACATAATGCTTTCATTTGGTTTGTTTTTTACATCTTTTAAAAGTTTTTTGTTGACAAGAAAAAGGAAGAATGATATTGTATCCATCAACATCATTGTAACTGTTTCCATATTTCTTAAATGAATAAGGGAAATATGTCCTCTCTGAGAGAAACAATGTAATTTTACGAAAGCATGCTGGAGAGGGCCCCGCCGCGAAATTCGTTTACCGGAAAGCTGGGGACGCGTATCTTTGCCATGAGAAAAAAAGAAAGAAGGAGTATATCATGAGCGGACTTATGTTAATGGGAATTGCCATCGCCGTCTGTTTGACAGCTTATTTCGGCTACGGTCGCTGGTTGGTTCGTACCTGGGGGATCGATGAAAATGCCCGAACCCCGGCGGTGCGCTATGAGGATGGACAGGATTTTTCGCCCGCCTCTAAGATGACGGTTTTCGCCCACCAGTTTTCTTCTATCACGGGGGCGGGGCCGGTGACCGGGCCCATCATCGCCGCCATGTTCGGCTGGCTGCCGGCGTTTCTCTGGCTTTTGGTAGGCGGCGTATTCTTTGGTGCGGTGCAGGATTTTACGGCGCTTTACGCTTCGGTAAAGAACGAGGGGAAGTCCATGGGGCTTCTGATCGAGACATACGTCGGTAAGACCGGCCGCCGTCTGTTCCTGCTTTTTTGCTGGCTCTTCACGCTTTTGGTCATCGCGGCCTTTGCCGATATCATCGCCAAGACCTTCAACGGTTTTGCCGCGGACGGCGCTTTGGCCGTTCCCAACGCTGCCGCCGCGTCAATTTCTATGCTCTACATCGCCGGGGCCATTCTCTTCGGCCTCTTTGTGAAGTATCGCCGTCCTTCGGAAACGGCTAAATTTGTCGTGGGCCTCGTCCTCATCCTTCTCATGCTCGCGGCGGGGATCACTTGGCCTATGTACCTGGACGTGGCCCAGTGGCGCTACGTGGCCTTCGGTTACTGCTTCATTGCCTCCGTCCTTCCCATGTGGATTATGATGCAGCCGCGGGATTATCTCAGCTCTTTTCTCCTTTTGGGCATGGTCTTCGGCGGCGTCGCCGGGGTGCTCATCGCCAATCCTTCCATTCATCTTCCGGCCTTTGTGGGCTTTGAAGTCAAGGGACAGTCTCTTTTCCCCATCCTCTTTATTACCATCGCCTGCGGCGCCGTGTCGGGCTTTCACAGCCTCGTTTCCTCCGGAACTTCTTCCAAGACCGTCGCCAGTGAGAAGGATATGCTCTGCGTGGGGTACGGTTCCATGCTCATCGAATCCCTTTTGGGCGTCGTTGCCCTCATCATCGTCGGCTCGGCGGCGACAGGCGGTGTCATGCCGGAGGGGACGCCGTTTTCCCTCTTCGCCGGTGGGATTGGGAACTTCTTTATCATGTTCGGCCTGTCCCCCCACGTGGCGGTCTGCATTATGACCATGTGCGTTTCGGCGCTGGCCATGACCACCATTGATTCTGTCACGCGCATCGGCCGTATGTCCCTGCAGGAATTGTTCCTTCCCGATCCGGGGGAAAAGCCTTCGGCGTTTGCGGCGTTTATCCTCAATAAACATGTGGCGACGCTGCTCACGCTCTTTTTCAGCTATCTCCTCTGCCGCGCGGGGTACATGAACATCTGGCCGCTGTTTGGGGCGGCGAATCAGCTGCTTTCGGCACTGGTGCTCATCGCGCTGGCGGTATTCCTGCGGGTCACCGGGCGAAAGGGCTGGATGCTTTACGTGCCAATGATCTTTATGTTTGTAGTTACCATGTCGGCGCTGGGGCTCTCCATTTACGGCATTTCACAAAAGATTCTTCATGGCGGATTCATCTTTATGATCGATGGGCTTCAGCTCATTCTGGCGCTGGCGTTAGCGACCCTTGCCCTTTTGGTGGCGGAGCATTGCGGGCGGGAACTTTTAGGCCGTCGGACGAGCGGGAAGCCGCTGCCCGACGTTTCCGCCGGAACGAACTGAAGGAATTGAGAAATTGACACAGGCGCTCTTTCGTGAGGGAGAGCGCCTGTTTTTTGTTTTCCCCGTGGGAATGGTGAATACGGCAGGGGGCGTCTTGGTAAAAGTTCAGGCGAGCGTTGAAAACAGAGGCACTTTTTGCTATGATAAAGGAGAAACATAAGCGGCGCAAAGGGTTTTGACGTGATGCCGACAGATAAAAGACGAGGTGATGGGGATGCAAAAAAGGTCCGTGGCGCTTTTCATCGTTGCCCTGTTAGCCATCGGCGGCTGGTTTTTTTATCACCGGCAGCAACAGGAGGCGGCGGATCGGGCCACCCGGGAGCTCACGCTTTACGGCAACGTGGACGTGCGAGAGATCGCCCTCGCTTTTCGAGGCAGCGACCGCATCGCCGAACTGACGGCGGAGGAAGGGGATATGGTAAAAAAGGGACAGCGGCTGGGACGTCTTGACGACGAAGAACTGCGGCTTTCCATCGCCAAGACGAAAGCGCAGGTAAAAGCCCAGGCGGCCAATGTAGACATGCTTTATAACGGCTCGCGTCCCGAGGATATCGCCCAGGCAGAGGGGGCGCTTCACGCCGCCGAAGCCCGGGCGGATTTTGCCGCGGGGGTCGCTCGGCGCCGCCAGGCGATTTATGAAGAGATAGAGGGGGTGAGCCAACAGGAATTGGACAGCGCGCGTACCCAGGCTGACGAGGCGGCCGGCGCACTGCAAAGAGCGCGAGAAGCCTACGTCAAGGCGGTGGCTGGCCCGCGCGCGGAAGAAGTAGCGGGAGGGGAGGCACAGCTGGCTGCTTTGCAAAGCGAACTGGAGCGGCAGGAATATCTCCTCTCGCAGACGGAGCTCATTGCGCCGGCCGACGGCGTCGTCCGCTCCCGTCTCCGGGAAGTGGGGGATATGGCGTCGCCTTCTCTTCCGGTGTACACCCTCTCCCTGACGGATAAAAAATGGGTGCGGGTCTACATTGAGGAGCGCGATTTAGGACGAGTCAAAGAGGGGCAGTCTGCCGCGGTGTACATCGACAGCTTCCCCGATCAGCCCATCGCCGGACAGGTGGGTTATATCGCCGCCACGGCGGAGTTTACGCCCAAGACGGTACAGACCGAGGAACTTCGCACCGCTCTCGTTTACGAGGTGCGGGTCTATGTGGAAGATTCAGACAATCGCCTGCGCCTTGGCATGCCGGCCACAGTTAAGGTGGCGCTTTGATATGAAGGAGGAAAACGACGCCGTCATCCGAGCGGCGGCCCTCACGAAAAAATTTTCCCTGCCGGGGAAAACATCGGTTCTCGCCCTTTCGTCGGTCACCTTCACCGTGCGCCCCGGCGGCATTACCGCTCTCATCGGCCCCGACGGCGCCGGGAAAACGACGCTCATGCGTCTCATTTGCGGCCTTATGACGCCTACCGCTGGAACCCTTACCGTTCTCGGGTACGATGTGGTAAGAGAAGCGTCGGCGCTTCAGGCGAAACTCAGCTATATGCCGCAGAAATTCGGCCTTTATGAGGATCTCACGGTGGCGGAAAATATGAATCTCTATGCTGATCTCCACGGCATCGCGGAAGAAATACGTCCCCAGCGATTCGCCCATCTCCTCGCCATGACTGATCTGACCTCGTTTACGGGACGTTTAGCGGGCAAACTCTCCGGCGGCATGAAGCAAAAACTGGGCTTAGCCTGCACGTTGGTGCGTTCGCCGGACCTCTTGCTCCTTGACGAGCCGACGGTGGGGGTAGATCCCCTGTCCCGCCGCGATCTCTGGCAGATCCTTCGGCGCTTGGTGGCGGAAGAACAGCTGTCCGTCTTCGTCAGCACCGCCTATATGGAAGAAGCCGAGATGTGCGACGACGTGTTCGTCATCAGCGGCGGCCGTTTTTTGGCGCACGGTGATCCGGAGACCATACGGCGTCAGGCCGAAGGCCGCTGCGGGCGGGTGGTGCCGCCTCCAGGCCTGCCTACGCGGCTTTTTCAGAGTCAGCTCTTGGACGATACGGCGCACTTCGTAGATGCCGTTCCCGAAGGGGACGGCGTGCGCTTTATCCGCGCGGCGGGGGCGGAGGAAAGTCCTCTCTTTGCCGCGTGGGGGCTATCCCCCGAGGAAATCGCGCCGCGCCTGGAAGACGCGTTCATGCTTCTTCTCCACAGCGACGCGGCGGCGTCATCGGTTTGCCCTGGGGAAGGGGCGGCGGTTTCCTCGTCACTGGCGGCGGAAGCGCCCATAGCCCCCGCTTCGATCGTCGGGCCGAGGACGGAGGCGGCCCGCCTTCCTTTTTGCCCCGCTCCGCCGGAGACTGACGTACCGGTGGACATCGAGGTCAAGAACTTAGTACGAAAATTTGGCGATTTTACCGCCGTGGACAATACCTCCTTCACTGTGCGCCGGGGGGAAGTATTCGGGCTTCTTGGACCCAACGGCGCGGGAAAGACGACGACGTTCCGCATGCTCTGCGGGCTTCTTCCGGCCACCGGCGGCGAACTTTCCGTGGCCGGGGTGAACCTTCGCACCGCCCGGATACAGGCCAGGGCCAACGTGGGCTACGTCGCTCAAAAATTTTCTCTTTACGGCAATCTCTCCGTTCGCCAAAATCTGCGCTTTTTCGGCGGCGCTTACGGGCTTGACGGGGATGCGCTGGACAAACGGATCAATGAGGTATTGGAGGAATTTCAGCTGCGCGACAGGGCAGAGGAACAGGCGGAAGACCTCCCCGGCGGCTACAAGCAGCGGCTTTCCATGGCCGCGGCCCTCCTGCATCGCCCCCAGATTCTCTTTTTAGATGAACCCACCAGCGGGATTGATCCCTTGGCCCGCCGCCGTTTCTGGCGGCAGATCACCGATCTTTCTGCCCGCGGGACTACCGTTGTCATCACTACCCACTTCATGGAAGAGGCGGAATACTGCGACCGTGTCATCATCCAGGATCAGGGACGGCTCCTGGCCCTCGGCAGCCCCGCCGAAATTCGCCGCCGTCTCGGACGAAAAGAAGCGGCCATGAATGAGCTTTTTATCGCCATCGTGGAAGAAGCCCGCGAGATGGCGGACGATCTTTAAAGGAGGGATTTCCATGCCTGACTTCGGTTTTTCCCGCCGGCTCCGCGCGCTCGTCCGCAAAGAGTTTTTGCAGTTGGGACGGGATCGCAGCAGCCTCCTCTTAGGCGTATTTTTGCCTCTCCTGCTCATTCTTCTCATCGGTTATGGGATATCCCTCGACGTGAAAAACGTTCCCATCGCTGTCGTTTTAGAAGATGCCTCTCCTGCTGCCCGCCGTGCGGTCAGCTTTTTGGACGGCTCCGACTATTTCTCGCCCTATTATGTCACGTCCCTGAAAGAGGGGGAAAGCCTGCTTCGACGCCGCGACGCGGAGGCCATCCTCGTCCTGCCCCCCGATTTCTCCCGGCAGTTGGCGCGCGGAGAGGCGCGGGCTCAAGCCATTCTCTACGGCGTCAATACCACCACCGCCATGACGGCGCAAGGCTATCTGGAGGCCGGATTCATGGCGATGGCGGCGGAGGCCGCCTATTCTGCACCCCACGCCCCGGGATACGTTACCACGGAAAGCCGCCTCTGGTTTAACGATGCCAATACCAGTACCTGGTTCTTCATTCCTGGCCTCATCATGCTCATCATGACCATCGTCGGCGTCTTTCTCACCGCTGTTGTCATGGCCCGGGAATGGGAGCGCGGCACCTTTGAATCCCTTTTTGTCACGCCGGTGCAGGCCGCTGAACTCATCCTGGCGAAGATGATCCCTTACTTCTGCGTTGCTATGGCCGGGATGCTCCTCTGCCTTTTAGCAGGAAGATTTCTCTACGAACTTCCCCTGCGCGGATCCCTTCTCCTCATCTTGGGCACATCCATGCTCTATCTCATCGTCGCGCTGGGCATCGGGCTCACCATCTCCGCGGTCACGAAAAAACAATTTGTTGCCTGTCAGATTGCCCTTTTGGTCAGTTTCCTGCCTTCCGTTATGCTCTCCGGATTCCTGTTTGATCTCCATTCGCAGCCCCTCGTCATTCGCGTTATCAGCCAGCTTTTTCCCACTACGTATTACCTGCAAATACTAAAATCTCTATTTCTCACGGGAAATCATTGGCCGCTTCTGGTGAAGAACAGCCTCCTCTTAGCCGGATACGCCGTCTTCTTCCTCGGCCTCGCCGGGCACATCACCCGAAAGAAGGTGCAGGAATGAACCGCCTCGCCCTTTTTTGGCAGCACATAAAAGCGATCTCGTGGAAAGAGCTGTTAGTCACCTTCAATAACCCCGTAGAACGCCGCGTCCTTATGATTCCCGTTCTCATTCAGGGATTCCTCTTTGGCTACAGCGCCACCTTTAATTTGGACAGCGCCCCTTACGCGCTCTTGGATATGAGCAAAAGCGCCGAATCTGTCGACCTCGCCGCCCATTTTGCTGCCTCTTCGGCCTTGGAGCGCGTTCGTGTGCTTTCCAACACCTCGGGCATTGCCGACGCCATCGACAGCGGTGACGCCATACTGGTCATCATTATTCCTCCTGACTTTGCCAATAAACTGGCACGAGGCGAAAAAAGCTCTATTCAAACCATTGCCGACGGGCGCAATACCATGACAGCCGGGTTGGCCCTCGGCTACGTCGACCGCATCGTGGCCGCCTATAACCGCCAGCGAAATGCCCCTGTCGTCGAGCTTTTGACCCGGACCTGGTACAATCCCACCCAAAATACCCGCTGGAACTTCCTGCCTGGACTCATCGGCATGATCAGCTTCACTCAGGTCATCATGCTGGGGGGACTCTCCGTGGCGCGGGAACGGGAATTAGGCACCTTTGATCAGCTTCTGGTCACGCCGCTTTCGCCCACCGAGATCCTCATCGGGAAAGCGCTGCCGCCCACCCTCATCGGCCTTTTCCAGAGCACGGCGCTTCTCATCATCGCCCGCTTTTGGTTCGACATCCCCTTTGCCGGTTCGTTGCCCCTTTTTTATTTCGCTCTGCTCATCTTCGTCCTCAGCTCCACCGGCATCGGCCTCACCATCTCCGCTATTGCTGACAACATGCAGCAGGTCTTAGTCTACGTTTTTGTCCTCATTCTCCCGCTGGCCCTTCTCTCCGGCATCGTTACCCCCATCCGCAACATGCCGGAGGCTCTTCAGATCCTTACTTACGCCGATCCGCTGCGCTTTGCGGTCGAATGTGTCCGCCGCATTTACCTGGAAGGGGCCGGCTTTTACGACATCGCCCCCAACTTCATCCCCATGCTCGCCGTTGCCGCCGTCACGCTTCCCTTGGCCGGCTGGCTCTTTCGCCATAAAACCACGTGAAGAAAGCACACGTCTTGGGGCGGGGCGAGGGGGTTACCGCCTGCCGATGTCATTGCCTCGCCACGGACAGACCAAATCATAGCGGTCCAAGCGTGTGTCCCTACAGGCGCAGGTTTACAGACCTTGGGGAGTATGGTATACTATCCTCTGTTCAAAAGGAGAGGTGTCCGAGTGGTCGAAGGTGCTTGACTCGAAATCAAGTGTACAGCAATGTACCGTGGGTTCGAATCCCACCCTCTCCGCCAGAAATGATAAGGCTTCCGAGGATTTTCCTCGGAAGCCTTTTACACAATAAAAAAGCCCGCACCAAAAATTGACGCGGGCTTTTTTATTGTTTTTGTTACATCAGGCACTGGGAGATCATCCAGACCGCTTTGCGATAGGTGGCGATGAAGTCGTCCATCTTGGCGGAGATGAGGTAATTGTCGGCCTTATCGGCGTCAGCTTTGAGTTCCTCCGCGTTCTTTAAGAGGTACTTAAAGTCTTTCAGGATGTCGGAGAAGACGGCGTTCACGTCCGTGTAGTCCCCCGAGGTCTCTTTAATCTTCGTCAGGGCCGTAAACTCCGCGACGCGGGATACGGGCTTAAAGCCGCTCATCAGGGACGTCTCAGCCACTTCATCGATCTGCTCGTTGATGGCGTCGTAGTATTCTTCCAGCTTGGCATGCGCCTGGAAGAAGGCGTTCCCCTTCACATACCAGTGATAGCTCTGCAGCTTGTGGTAGAAGATCACCAGATCCGACAGCAATGCGTTCATTTTCTTTTCCATAATACATTCCTCGCTTTCTTTGTCAGAGATTATCTATTTTTTGTGAACCTCTCGGAAGTTTCCCTCCGGGATTGACTATGGTTGTATTATATGCTATAAAATAAGGGAAATATAGTATTATATTGCCGAAAAGTAATATTATTTAATTTTTTGGAAAGAAATGAGGAAAATTTATGCGAGGCAGAGAAAAAGCGCTTCAGATCGAGAAGTACACCTTTGGAGACATTCCGGCGGTGTTTGAGCACAAGGTGGTGAAGTCATCCCCCACGGGGCAGGAGATTGCTCATTGGCACAGTCAGGTAGAGCTGATCCGTGTGCTGGACGGGCACATTCACTGCCACGTGAATCATTCCGATTTCCGCCTGGGGCCGGGGGAGTTCTGCTTTATCAATTTAGGGCAGCTTCATCGCGTGTACAATACGGAAGAGAGGCCTTGCGAATTGGAGGTTTTAGGGGTGAGCCCGGAGCTTTTGTCACAGAATAAGAAGGTTTTCGATGCTTACATTTCGCCGGTCATCAGCGACGGCTCCTTCACGCACGTTCGCGTGGGGGGGAAAAACGGCTTTGCCAAGGTGATCGAGCGGATGATGGAGGAGCTTTGCGGCATCGCCAAAGAAAAGCCCCCCGGCTTTGAACTGGAGGCGGTGGGGGTGATCTACCTCATCTTTCGGCGGCTGTACATGCTCTATTCGGCTCCTCGAGAGCCGCATCCTCTGGATAACGATGTTTCTCTTCAGCGGCGCATGACGGCCTTCATCTACGAGCATTACAGCGAGAAGCTCACCTTGGAGGACATCGCTCGGGCGGGGGTGGTCAGCCCTTCGAAATGCACGGCGCTTTTCCGGAAATATACCCAGAAATCGCCGGTGAATTTTCTCATCAGCTACCGCTTGGAGATGGGGAGCCGCCTTCTCGCGGAAACGACAAAGCCTATTTCAGAAATCTCCCAGGACTGCGGCTTTTCCCAGCAGAGTTATTTCAATCGCATGTTCCTGCGGGAATTTGGCTGTACCCCGCGGGAATGGAGAAAGAGGGCCGGATGAGGCGGTAATTTCAGGGAAGTTTAAGAATTTTCCCAGACGGCGGAGGCAGGAATTTTGATACTGGGAACGAAAGCGTTATATATGGATAGAGAGAAAGAGCAGGAAATTAGGTGCTGAGGTTGTTGACGGCGAAGGAGGAAGGCGCAACCATGGATACGGGATATAAAATCTTTTCGGCACTGTTAGGGATTGTCATGATCATTGGCGGAATTTACTGTCTCATGATGCCGGAGATGCCTTTTCTGGCACTCGGCTGGATCGTGGCGGTCAGCATGATCGTTGACGGAGTAGTGAACATCGCTACGTGGAGTGTTCGAAGGAAGCTGGGATTTGCTGACGGCTGGACGCTGCTGGGAGCGGTGTTCTCCCTGGGTTTCGGGGGCCTTTTGATTGCCAGCGAAACAATGCAGTTGGCTGTAGATATTGTGATTGCTTATATGGCGGCGGTTTGGATCCTTTGGATCGGGATATTGCGCATGGCGCGCGCGGCCCAGCTGCGCCATATTCATAATCAGTTGATTGCCAGTGGGATCGCAAAACATTGGTGGCTCGTCATGCTTACCGGGGTCCTGCTGATTGTGGTGGGGATTTTCAGTCTCATCAATCCGGGCATCATGGGCATTACCATCGGGCTCCTGATCGGCATTGATATTCTGTTTGCCGGGATCAATGCGATCGTCGTCAGCTGCATCGCATAAACGTGTGGCATTCGCTCTTTTCGTGTAAAAAACAGGGATCCTCCGTTAGCGGAGGGTTCCTGTTTTTACGTTAAAGAATGGCAGGGGATCCCTCACGGCACATAGGCAGGGGGCGAACGGGGTGCCCGTGGTTTCCCTTCTGCATGTGGCCGCATGTCCAGGCAATTTTTATTTTGGGTTGTACAATGGATAGCGACGGAAAATGGCCCGATGTGACGGACGGGGATCGAGCGAAGGAGAGGGGGTTATGGGCGGATATCTTGATGGCTTATGATTCAAGCCGGGGAGAGAATTATGTGAACAGATATAGCGAAAATCCCGTCTGGGGCAATACCGAGACGGTGGCCGAATTTATCCCAATTATGAAAAAATCAATCACATCTTCTTGATTTTTGCCTCTTGTTGAGTATAATTATCAGTAAGAGGTTTATTTTTTGCAGACAGGAGTGATGGCTATGGAGTACAGAATGGAACATGATTCTTTGGGCGAGGTGCGGGTGCCGGCGGATAAGCTCTGGGGGGCGCAGACCCAGCGCAGCCACGAGAATTTTCCCATCGGCACGGAGAAAATTCCCCCGGAGGTCATTCGAGCCTTTGCAATCCTCAAAAAGGGTGCGGCCTTCGCCAATAAGAATTTGGGCAAATTGGACGAAGAACGCCAGGCCCTCATTGCCAAGGTGTGCGACGAGATCCTGGCGGGTTCGCTGGACGATCAGTTCCCGTTGTCCGTGTGGCAGACGGGCAGCGGCACCCAGTCAAACATGAACGTCAATGAAGTCATCGCCAATCGGGGGAATCAGTTGGCGGGGAAGGCTCTGCTTCATCCGAATGATCACTGCAACATGTCCCAGAGTTCCAACGATACTTTCCCTACGGCCATGCACATCGCCGCCGCCGTCGCCATTGTGGACGATCTTCTCCCTGCCATCGACGCGCTGGCGGCGACTTTCGGCGACTTGATGAAGGAGAACGAGGGCATCGTCAAGACGGGCCGGACGCACCTTCAGGATGCGGTGCCCATCTCTTTTTCGCAGGAGATCAGCGGCTGGAAAAGTATGCTGGAAGAATCGCGGAGCATGATCGAAGCGAGCCTGCCGTATCTGAAAAAGCTGGCCTTGGGCGGCACGGCGGTGGGCACCGGCCTCAACGCGCCGAAGGGGTTTGCCGAGGAAGCGGCGCGCATCATCGGCGAACTCACCGGCCTTGATTTCATCACCGCGCCGAATAAATTCCACGCCCTTACCAGCAAGGATGAAATGGTCTTCGCGCACGGGGCCCTCAAAGGGCTGGCGGCGAACATGATGAAGATCGCCAACGACATCCGCTGGCTGGGAAGCGGCCCCCGCTGCGGGCTGGGCGAGATCTTCATTCCCGCCAATGAGCCGGGCAGCTCCATCATGCCGGGCAAGGTCAATCCTACCCAGTGCGAATCCGTCACCATGGTGGCGGTGCAGGTGATGGCCAACGACACTGCCGTGGGCATCGCGGCCTCTCAGGGGAATTTCGAGCTGAACGTCTTTATGCCCGTCACCATCCATGCCTTTCTTCAGTCGGTGCGGCTTTTGGCCGACTCGCTGCGCTCCTTTAACAAGCGCTGCGTGAAAGGGATCAAGGCGAACAAGGAAAAAATGCACGAAAATCTCCACCGCTCTCTCATGCTGGTCACGGCGTTGAATCCGGTGATCGGCTACGAACACGCCGCCAAGACAGCCCAGAAAGCCTACAAGGAGAATATTTCCCTCAAGGAAGCCTGCGTCGGCCTCGGCTACCTCACGCCGGAAAAATTTGACGAGGTATTCCATCCCGAGGAAATGATCTGAGGGCGTGTCCGCCTTGAAAGCTGTCTTTCGTTTTCGAGGCGGCAGCAAAATCGCTGGTCGTCTAACGAACGTTTGCGGTAAAGGAATATCGATATAAAATGGCCCTCGCCGCATGGAACCTGGCAGTTCCGGCGGCGAGGGCCGTATATTTTGCGTCAGAAAGGATATTCATAAAAAGCGGACGTTACATGCCCGGGGCAAACAGCGCGGGGACGAGAAATCTCTTTAGGGGCCGTACAGGATAGTGGCGATGGAGTCGTCGATGAGCCAGGGGTATTCCCGGTGCAGGTCGGAAACGAAGCGCTGCCAGTAGCGGTTCACATGGTGCAGGGCCAGCGTGTCGACGTAAAAGAGCAGGGGAATAAAGACGGGACTGCCGATATTATCGACGATGCGCAGGCGGTAGGAATCTGCCGATACGAGCTGCACGCAGAAATTGCCGGGTTCCATGTTGCTGGTGATGATCTTTTCCCGAAACAAAAAGTAGCGAAAGGTGACCATGCCGGCGATCACCGCGTTGCGGTCGATCTGCGGCAAAGAACGGAGCCGGACGATATGGTCCTGAAAGGTCAAACTGTCGTGCCCGTCAAAATCGCGAATGCGTTCAAAGACGTGACCGATGCCGCCGCCGGTCAGGGGACAGGCGCCGTAATACTCTGTCAGGAGCGTGGACGTGAGGCCGCGCTTTTCTCGGCTCCGGCGGTAGCGCAGCTCTTTTTGCCAGTCTTTGTCCTCTTCTCCGTAGTGGAGAATCTTCACGCAGAGGGATTCGTCCCGCGGATGGACGTAGACTTTTTTATGACCGCCGGCGCCGATGAGAAGATCGGCGGTAAGCGTCAGCGGCGGGCCGGTGACGGTCTCGTGGAGCGTCTGATTCCACATCATAGTGTCTCCTCTTACACATCATGGTGCCCCTTCAGCAAATTCTTATCGGTAGTTTTCTTTTATTATACCAGATAGGCACATGAAATATAAGCGGAGGTAAATTAATTTATTGTGAAATCTTATCATTAGATCAGCGGTTTTTCCTGAAGAAGGCGCTTGCCAGCCCGCTGTCTGCCTTCTCGGGCCGGCGGTGGCGATCACCGCAAATTTTACGGGGCCTGCATGGGATTTGTTGATGAAGCAATGGGGCTGTGAGCGGGTAAAGTCGTCCTCTTACTGCTCTATCGATAACTATCTGGAGGCCTGTACGCGGCTTGGCAAAGGCCCGGACAAAGAATATAAAGGTAGTTTGAACCTTTGCTTTCCTCGAGAGCTTTCTCGCCGGCGGCCGTGTTTGTCTTCACCCGCGAAGGAGCAGAATGAGGCCGCCTAAGAGAGGGATGGCGATCATGATGCGGCGGAGGATGGGGAGGGGGATGAGGCGAGTGAATTTCGCGCCAATGAAGGCGCCAAGGGAAAGCCCGGCCAGTGTTTGAAGAAAGACGGTGAGATCCATCAGCCCGGCGGCGAAATAGCTGAGCCCTCCGGCCACGGCGATAGGGAAGATGATCAGCATGGTGGTGCCGATGGCGTGGTAGAGGGTGACGCCGAAGAAGAGCATGAGGCCGATCTGGATGAAGGCGGTGGCTCCGATGCCAAAGGCCCCGGAGAGAAAGCCGGTGACGAGGCCTAAGAGAATCCCTCGGAGAAGGAAGGTGCGCCCGGCGGCGGAAGCTTTGTTTCTCGCCACATAGTCCGCGATGAGGGTGGGGTGAAAGAGCTGGAGGTAGAGAAGCCCCGTGGTGGTCAAAAGAATGAGGGCCAGCGCCGGAGATAAAAAGCGGCCGGGGACTTGAAAGGCGACGTGGGTGCCTAACAGGGTGCCGAAAATGCCCGCGCCGCCCACGATCGTCCCGAGGCGCGGCAGAACGTCTCCTTCCCGAAAATGGCTGACGGTGCCCGAGAGAACGGTAAAGGTCATGCAGGAGAGGGAGACGGCGATGGCGGTATGGATGGGGACGCCGAATCCCACGGTGAGGAGCGTGATGCTGACGCCGGCGCCCCCCGCGCCGGACAATCCTAAAAGCCCGCCTAAGAGCAGCATGGCAAGGAAGATCATGAAAGCGGCCTCTTTTCTTTGGTCAATGGATTTTTTCGATGGGACAGGAAAAGTATATCATGTTTTGGGCTGCTGTGGTAACATTCATGCAGACAGTTATGACGTTGGCAAAGAGGTTCCTGAGAGGAGACATGAAGATATAAAATTTACGTCCTAGAAAAATTCGTAGGCGGCCAAGGAAAGAAATTGGACGGCGATATTTACGATGGGCACTGGAATTCAGTGGGAAGCAGGTGAGATTAAGGCCGAGGTGACGGTACATTGTGGCATACGAGAAAAGCAAAGAAGAGCCCGGCATCCCGAAAAGGGGGCCGGGCTCTTCTTTGCTATGAGGGGAAGCGGCTTAGCGAAGCGCTTCCGCAAGCGTCGCCTGATTTTTCTTCATCGTGGTGATGTAAGCGTCCTTGGCGGCGTCGTTGGCCTCGCCGGTGACGACGGGGTCGAGGGTGTAGATTTTCGCGCCGGTCTCCCGGGCGATGGCCTCGGCGGCGCTGGGGGAATACTGAGGTTCGGTAAAGAGTACCTTCACCGGCAGCGCGTTTACCTTTTCAATCGTCTCCTTCAGCTCGGCGGGGGTGGGTTCGCTGCCCGGCTCCCGCTCGATGACGGCCACGATGTGGAGGCCGAATTCCTGCGCGAAGTAGGGGAAAGCCTCGTGGAAGGTCACGATGTCTTTATGGGGCAGGTTGTCGAGAGCGGCGTGCATTTCCTTTTTCAAGGCTTCCAATTTCTGGACGTAGGCCGCGGCGTTCTTCTTATACGCGTCGGCGTGCTTGGGGTCGGCGGCGGCCAGTTGGTCGGCGATGTTCTTCACCTGGGCGATGGCGTGGGTGACGCTGAGCCAGACGTGAGGGTTCTCTTCGTCGCCGTCCTTGAGGAGAGGGATGTCTTTGGAAGCGTCGATGATTTTAAGGTTCTTCTGCTGGCTGACCACCTTGTCCAGGAAGGCTTCCATGCCCGCGCCGTTGATGACGAAAGCGTCGGCTTTTTCCAGCGTCTTGAGGTCGCCGGTGGCGAGTTGGTAGTCATGGAGGCAGCCCGTCTGCGGTTTGGTCATGTTCGTCACTTCGACGCCGTCGACGCCTTGGGTAATGTTGATGGTGGCGATGTACATGGGATAGAAGGACGTGACAATGCGAAAGGGCGCTTCGGCTTTCTTGTCATTTCCGCTGCCGCTGCTTCCGCTTCCGCCGCAGCCGACTAAAGCGAGGGAGAACAGGGTGAGCAGGGCAAAAATGGATACGAAACGTTTCAAGGTAAGACCTCCTGTAAATAATGGTATTAAATAGTAAAATTACTATTTAATACCATACCATATCTATCGGAACAGCGCAAGAGGAATTATTTGTTGAAGGCAGTTTCTTGATAAAATTTTTCCTGGGCTATTTCCTGTCTTTTTTCTGACATTTTCGGCAGAGACCGTAAAATTCAAAAATGTGGCCGGTGATGCGAAAGCCTTTTTTGGCGGCTTCCCGTTCGTAAAGCGGCGTCATGGGGCAGACGTCGATGCACTCCGTTCGCCCGCAGGCGGTGCAGACTAAATGATGGTGATGATGATCGGGGGCCGTCAGTTCGTAGACGCTGCCCGCGGGGCGAAAAATTTCGTGAACGAGGCCCAAATCCGTCAGCAGGGCGAGGGTGCGGTAGATGGTATCGAGGGAAACGTCGGGCTGTGTCCGGCGCACGGCGTCTAAAATCTGGTGGGCGGTGGGAAAGTCGCCCTGGGCTTGAAAAGCTTCCCAGACGGCCCGGCGCTGGGGGGTGATCTTATAGCCCGCGGTTCGCAGTTTTTCTAAAAAGTTTTCCATAAAATGCCTCCCTCTCCGTAGGGGTTCTGTGTCAGCGCGACGTGGTCATGCGCCGTCAAAAAATGTTTCACGTGAAACATTTTTTGACGATTTTTACGACACGTCCTCAAAAACGCCGGGTTTTTTCAGACTGGTGACGTTGATGGCGGTGATGCCCTGCGAATAAGGCCCCAATTCGTAGGGGCAAAAGGTGACGAAGATTTTTCCGTCATAAGTAAGGAAATAGTCTTCGGGTACGCGTTTCGGCGGGCCAAATAAGCTGAAGTCAGGAATTTTCTTCCCCTCGTAGTTATACAATTCGCCCTCCTCCCAGAGCCGGATCAAATCGTCCAACGTGACGTCGGCGAAGTAAGAGAGGGGGAGCTGTTCTCCGGTGGTCTTGTCGTAGACGACGCCAACGCCGGTGTACATGCCGTGGATGGCACCTTTGGGATAGCCGCCGGGGAGAAAGACGAGGGAGAGGTACCGGTCGTTTTCCATCTTCAGTTTGTAGTGAAAACTGGTGGTGTACGATTCCCCCTGATTGGCGTCGGCGGTTTGGGAAGCGCGGGTGTAAATATCGGCGTTGATGGCTTCTTGGATGCCCGGGTCGTCGCCCTCAAAGACGGGATAGGTCAGCTGGTAGTAGTCGCCGGTTTCCGTGGCCGTCCAGATGCTGGCAGCCGCGGGGGCGGCGGGAAAGGCGAGGCACAAGGAAAGAAACAGGGAGGGAATGATGGCTTTCATGGGGAATCCTCCTATTCGCAGGCAGTGGGGGGATGCGGGTGCAGTTTTTTGGGAGGCACCCCTTGCTCCTTATGTTTGCCGATGAGGCCGGTGCTCAGCGGAGCGCCGTCAGAGGACGCCGGGCTTTCCCAGACTGGTGACGTCGATGGCGGTGACCCCGTCGGCAAAGCAGGCCAAGATGTAGGGGGAGAAGATAACGAAGATCTGTCCCTGATCGTTGATGAAGTAATCTTCCGGCACTTTCTGGGGGCGTCCTTGGATATTTTCCACGGGGATGGGGGTGCCATTGTATCGATAGAAGTGACCGGAGCGCTGGAGCCGAACGAGATCAGATACGGTGACGTCGGCGAAGTGGGAGAGAGGAAGCCGCGCCCCGGTGGTCTTGTCGTAGACGACCCCCACGCCGGCGTACATGCCGTGCATGGCCCCCTCTTCATAGCCGCCGGGAAAGAAGAGGAAGGAGAGGTATCGGTCGTTTTCCATCATCAGCTCGTAACGAAAACTTGTGGTGTATCGGCGGCGGCCGGCGTCGGCGGTGCGGGAAGCGCGGGTGTAGATGTCGGCGTTAATGGCCTCTTTGATGTCCGGGTCGTCGCCTTCAAAGACGGGGTAGATCAGTTCATAATAGTCTCCCGTTTCCCGGGCCGTCCAGATGCTGGCATCGGCGGGAGCGGCAGATAAGGCGAGCAGTGAGGAGAAAAGCAGTGCCGAGATGATTTTTTTCACGAGAATGCCTCCTTTGGGTGGGAAAGTGAGCTGAGCCGCCCTAGGGACAGGGTATCTTTAATTCTTATAATTGGCTGTCAGGGGAGTATATTCCTGCCGGAGTGGGTTACATAATATTCATAAGTGGTTCTTGTTATAAAATATCATATTAAATGCCACAAGCAAGAGGGTTTTATTTAATTTCTAATATAAATAGTGTATAATAATTTTATCGTAAATGGCTACATGCTTTAGCTTAGGCGTTTCAAGATAAATATATAAATATCATGTAAAGGAGTGAGATTATGATTTGGTCACTTATTGTTGGTGGGTTTATAGGTTTTATTGCAGGAGCAATTACTAAAAAAGGTGGAGCAATGGGGATCATTGCTAATATCATTGCAGGTTTATTAGGTTCGTCTGTAGGCCAAGCACTGTTTGGCACATGGGGGCCAATGCTAGCAGGAATGGCATTAGGTCCTTCTATCTTAGGTGCAGTCATTGTAGTTGCTGTTGTATCATTTTTCTTTGGGAAAAAAGAATAAGCAGTTTTTTCAAATAAGATGGGTTGAAAATCATTTTGATGAAAGGAATTACAATTATGTCAATGGAAGAAAAAATCGACCAAGCTAAAGGTGCAGTAAAAGAAGGTGTAGGTAAGTTAACCGGTGACAAAAAAATAGAAAAAGAAGGGGCGGCGGAAAAAGCAGCTGCAAAAGTTAAAGAAGTCGCTGACGATGTCCAAGATGCTATAGAAGGAACAATTCAGGGTGTCAAAAATATTGTAAATAAAGAGAAAGAATAATTTTAACATCTTTTCTGCCTGGAGGATAACAAATTTTAACAGCTAAATACTATAACGATAGTAATTTAAAACAGTAAATCAAAAGGTTTACTGTTTTTTTGTTGCTCTGAGAGGGAAAGAAAATCAAAAGAAAAGCGGCAATCAATCAGAAAAGGTACTTGGCAAAACGCGCGCTGGGGAGGAAGGGAGGAAATGTTTTCAGCGGCAGGAAAAAAGAAGAGAAACGACGAAATATTTCAGAGAAAATTATGTCCTGCCCTTGGGGACAGGACAGCGGTTTGGAGCAGGGAGGGTTCGAGAAATGAAGGCAAGGGACATCATGACGAAGGATATTATGACCGTGTCGCCGGATACGCCGGTGCATGACGTGGCACATCTCATGGTGGAACGCGCCGTGCCCAGCATCCCGGTGGTGGACGCGGCGGGGAAAGTGTTGGGTATGGTGAGCGAAGGAGATCTGCTAAGAAAGAAGATCGCGCCCCAAAGGCCGCAGGTGGTGAATGTCTTAGGCGAATACCAGGGGATGGAGGAGTACCGGGAGGCCTTTCGCAAGATGGGGGCGAATACTTCCGGGGAGATCATGACGTCGCCGGTGGTGACGGTCGAGGCGGAGGACGAGGCCGCCAAGGTAGGGGAGACGGTGCTCAATCACCACATCAAACAGGTTCCCGTGCTGGAAAACGGGAAATTGGTGGGCCTTATCTCCCGGGCGAATCTCTTGAAGTGGCTGTTGGCATGAAGGAAGCGCTGCTCAATGAATATGCCCGCCTCGTGGTACGAGTGGGGGTGAACGTACAGCCGGCGCAGTCGGTGGTGATAAATGCGCCTATCGAAGGCGCGGACTTTGCGCGGCGGCTGGCGGGGGCTGCCTATGAGGCCGGGGCGCGGGACGTGACGGTGAACTGGAGTGACGAGACCTTGGCGCGGCTGCGCCTGGAGCATGTTTCGGAAGACGTTTTAGGTGAATATCCTCACTGGAAGAAAGCCCTCTACGAGGATAACGCGGCGGCGGGGGCGGCCTTCATCTCTCTTCACGGGGACGATCCGGAAATCTTTCGCGGGATTGCCCCGGTCCGCCTTCAAAAGGTGCAGCGGGCGGCGGGGGAAGCCCTTATGGATTATCGGGCGCGGATGATGAGCAACAAGAACACCTGGTGCGTGGCGGCTATCCCCACCCGCGGCTGGGCGCGGAAGGTATTCCCTGATAAAACACCGGCAGATGCCGTGGCGGCCCTGTGGGCAGCCATTTTAGAAACGGTGCGGGTGACGGGGGACGGCGGCGCGGCTGATCGCTGGCGGAATCACATCGCCTTTTTGCGGCGGGCGGCGGACTTTTTGAACCGCAATGAATTTGACGCCCTTCATTATCGAAACGCGAGGGGCACCGATCTCACAGTGGGGCTGCCTCTCGGGCATCTCTGGGTGGGGGGCGAGGAGGCGACGGAAGCTGCCGACGGAAAGCCGGGGGGCGTTCCCTTCGTGGCCAATCTTCCCACGGAGGAGGTGTACACCCTGCCCGACCGCGACCGCACGGAGGGAGTCGTCTATGGGACGAAGCCCTTGGTCTTTCACGGCAACCTCATCGACGGCCTGCGGCTAACCTTCCGTGCCGGGAAAGTAGTGGACTTCGACGCGGATAAGGGCCGGGAACTTCTGGGCGACCTCCTCGGCACCGACGAGGGGGCGGCGCATTTAGGGGAAGTGGCGCTGGTGCCCTTTGATTCCCCTATTTCCCAGAGCGGCCTTCTCTTTTATAACACCCTCTTCGACGAAAACGCCGCCTGCCATTTAGCTCTCGGCAAGGCGTATCCCACCTGCCTTAAAGGCGGGGCCGACATGGACTCGGTCACCCTCCTGGGGCACGGCGTCAACGATTCTCTCCTCCACGAAGATTTTATGATCGGCTCCCGGGATTTATCCATCACCGGCCGCAAGAAAGACGGCCAGGAAGTGCCGGTTTTTCGGGAGGGGAATTTTATTTTCTGAACACAAATAAATATTCGTGGGCGATGAGCAGAAAGTTGTATTTTACGCTATTAGTTTTCCAATATCCCGTTGCCCGGCAATTATGCTGTTCTTTGATGATCAGTTCCTTCAGCTTAAAGCCAACAGATTCAAAGATACGCATTACATCAAAGGACATGGGGATCATGTGTCCCTTTTGACGCGTATCCCCCATCAATATGGCACAAAACTTGTCTTCTTTCAGTACGCGATGGCTTTCATACGCGACCAGCTTCATTTCTTCAAGAAAATCTTTGACTTTCCGTAAAGATAAATCTTCAGGAATATTCTCGCTGTATTTGATAATATCGGCGTAGGGCGGATGGGTGCAAATCAAGTCAATGCTGTTATTCGGGATGAAGTTAAGGTTTCTGGCGTCCCCTTTATAGATATATACTTGGCCATTGGCGCCTTCGTGGTCAAAGGTCGTTTTTTCTTTGCAGCGTGCTAGGGCGGCCGCATTGACATCCACCCCAATGATATTTCGATTGAGTAACTTTGCCTCTACCAGTGTAGTTCCTCCACCGGCAAACTGATCAAGGACTAAATCTCTCTCTTTGGAATAACGCAACAAAATATTGCGCGGGATATAAGGCGACCAATTACCGCGCCATTTGGCGTCGTGGGTCGCCCAATCGCCACGCTTTGGAAAAGACCAATGGGTTGTCATTTCTAATTCAAAATTTTCTGGTGCCCATTTCATGATTTTTTTTTGCATTACTGTAAAACCTCACGGAGGATATCATTTTCTAAATCCTGAATATTGTATATATGGGGCATTGCATCAAAGGTTTCTTCGAGATTATGGCGGGCACTTGTCCATCCCTTACCATCGGTCAGCCATACAAAGGTAAAGCCGTCAATTTCCTCGGCTTCCCGTGCCAGCGTTTTATAACTCCGTGCCGTTTCGTTCAATTTGCTGCCGCCGCTGCTGTAAAAATTGGTTTCGATACCATAGATCATCCTTGCCGTTTTAACGACAAAATCAAATCGTTTTTCCATTTTCCCCTGATTAGAAATAGCCGATAAATCAATCTGCCATTTATTGATGATTTGATGGATATACATTTCCTTAAAGTAGTTGATGTCTTTTCTAAACCCTGTTTTCTGAATAAAACTTTCCACTAAGTCTTCCATCAGATGGCCGCCGCGATTTTTTCTACCATTGGAATCCAGCCCGGTTTCCACCCCGGTGACATAATCCACTAAGTTATTGACAATATGATGTTCTAACAGATCAAATAAACCTGTTTTTCGCATGAAATAGGCATATTTTTCACAGCAGGGATCATAATTTGACGAATATTTAGTCCAATTAAATTGGAATAAATATCCGCCCTTTTCGTCTTGACAATATAGTTCAGTTGCCCGTACCGCTAAAAGTAATGGAATACATTTCAGAATTTCGGGATATTTTTCCCGCAGCTTCATCCAATCCTGTTCAATCTGCTTTGAGCCGATAAGGGAATTTAAGATATTTAGCTCCACTTTGATGGCGTCTACATTTCTATGCACTTTTTCAAAATCTATGTAGTATCCGTAGCTTGCGATGCTGTCACGGAAACCAGATAACCAAGCATTAAAATCTCTGTTCATTTTATACCTCCCGTACTTTCGTATGGCCTCATCTGCCGATAGATGTTTTCCTCAATATGTTTGGACAACCTGGGATTTTTTTCCTGATGCTACTTTTCCATTTGTATCAGTACTTCCTTAGAAATTAGAAATCAGCAATTCTTTGATTTTCCCTCTGGCCGCGCTGTTGCAATTGATCATCCGAGTGGCTTCTACGCGCTTGATCTTATGCGTTGCGTAAATGGCGTCAAAGAAGTTATCTTCGGCCTTGGCGTTTTTCGGATCAGAATTGCTGACTACAATTTTCGCCCCTTTTTGGTGCATCTTATTCACAAAGACCGCTAATTCCCTTTGGGCCTCATCATTAAACAAATTTTCGGCATAGGCGGTGAAATTGGCTGTAGCAGTAAGCGGCCGATAGGGGGGATCAAAGTAAACAAAGGTATGTTCGTCAATAAATCCTTCGGCTTTTCGGTAATCGCCGCAAACAATTGTAACCTTTTGTAATTTTTCCGATACGGCACGGAGATTCGGTTCATCACAAATCAAGGGCGCTTTATAGGCCCCCATAGGAACATTGAACAGGCCTTTTTTATTGACACGAAAGAGACCATTGAAACAGGTTTTATTTAAGAATATCATCAAGGCCGCTTTTTCCAGCGTTGTAGTTTCATTTTCCGAGGATTTTAGTTCATTGAACCGATCACGTTTTTGCCGGTAATAGGCTTTTCTCGCTATGGGTTCTAAGGGAATGAACCTATGTTGCATGGATTGGAGCATTTCGATTAATTCTTCGATATGATCTCGAACCATGCAATAAGTATGAATGAGTTCTGCGTTAATGTCGCTGATGTAGACTGCCGCTAATGCATAGCGGGTAAGAATGTCAAAGAGCACTGCCCCGCCACCGACAAAAGGCTCCGCGTATTTGGTGATGTTGCCATCAGCAAATGGATAATACCGCTGCACTTCATGGAGGAGCTGATTCTTTCCTCCCGCCCATTTTAAGAACGGTTTACTGTTTTTTTTTGTACTTTCCGTTGCTTTCAGGGCAGACTTAAACATCATCATTATTCTCCTATTCTATCATGCTTTGTACGATTATTATATGCTACTTTTCCCATGATAGCAATGATTGAAACGGTATCGACGTCGGGACCCGAAGGGCCCTTTCGGTGCTGATTTTATAGGCTGGCAATAAAAATGCCCGCTCTGGTTTAGGCCGGAGCGGGCATTTTTTATTGGGCGGCTCAGAACGCCGGAACGATGGCGCCTTTGTATTTGCTGTCGATGAAGTCTTTAACTTCCTTCGAGGTCAGGGCCTTCATGAGGGCCTCGATTTCGGGGCGTTTTTCATCCCCCTCGCGGACAGCGACGATGTTTACATAAGGAGAGGTCTTGTCCTCCATGAACAGGGCGTCCTTCGTGGGTACCAAGTTCACCTGCATGGCGAAGTTCGTGTTGATGACGGCCGCGTCCACGTCGTCCAGGGTGCGTGGTACCTGGGCGGCTTCGACTTCCTGGAATTTGAGGTTTTTCGGGTTGTCGGCGATGTCCTGCACCGTGGCCTTGACGCCGGCGCCTTCCCGGAGTTTCAGGAGGCCCGCCTTTTCCAAGAGGAGCAGCGACCGGCCGCCGTTCGTGGGATCATTGGGGATGGCGATGGAAGCGCCGTCAGGCAGGGCGGTCAGTTCCTTGATCTTTTTGGAGTAGATGCCCATGGGTTCAATGTGAACGCCTCCGGCATTTTTGAGCTTCAGTTCCTTGTGTTCGCTGATGAAATTGTCAAGGTACGGCTCGTGCTGGAAGAAATTGGCATCCAGTTCCTTGTCGTTGAGGGCCAAATTCGGCTGGACGTAATCGCTGAATTCGACGATCTGAAGATCAATGTTCTGCTTAGCCAGGAGCGGTTTGACGATCTCCAAGATCTCCGCGTGGGGAACCGGCGTCGCGCCGACCTTGAGGGTCGTTTTCGCCCCCGCGGCCGGGGCAGCCGAGTCGGAGGAGGCGGCGGGTTTGCCGCTGTCGCCGCAGCCCGCTAAAGCGAGTGTCATGAGGAATGCGGTCAGAAGAAGAAATAGCTTTTTCATAGAGATACCTTCCTTTCGTATGCGTGATATTTTGGGGTCGCTTTATTTTTTGTTCAGCCGTCTCGCCAGCCAGTTGCCGCCGAACTGGATGAGCTGGACGAGGACGACGAGAACGACGATGGTGGCCAGCATGACTTCCGGGCGAAAGCGCTGGTAGCCGAAGCGGATGGCCAGATCCCCCAGCCCGCCGCCGCCGATGGCCCCCGCCATGGCCGAAGCGCCGACGAGGGCGATGACCACCGTGGTGAGCTGGGCGACGATGCCTGGCATGGCCTCGGGGAGGTAGACGTGTCGAATGATTTGGAGCGGGGAAGCCCCCATGGCGAGGGCCGCCTCGACGATGCCGTAGGGGACTTCCCGCAGAGACGTCTCCACCTGCCGCCCGATGAAGGGGATGGCAGCGATGGTGAGCGGCACCATGGCCGCCGTGGTGCCGATGGAGGTTCCGGCCACGAGCCGGGTGAAGGGGATGATGGCCACCATCAGGATGATGAAGGGGACGGAGCGCACGGCGTTGATGACGGCGGAGAGAACCCGGTTGAGGGGGAGACACTCCCATATCTGGTGTTTTGCCGTGGTGAGGAGAAGCACCCCCAAGGGAATGCCGATGATGGTCGCCGCCAGCATGGAAACCGCCACCATGCGAAGGGTCTCTCCGAGCGCCTTAACGAGCAGCGCCATAAGATCAGCCGACATAGCCGATCACCTCAATTCTGAGATCTCGTTGGGATAAGTAAGAGAGCGCGTCCTTGACGGCGGGATCCTCGCCGGAGATGCCGATCAAAAGACGGCCGTAAGGTGTATCCTTAATGTGATCGATGTTGCCATAGAGAATGCTCACGTCGATGGGGAAGCGGCGGATGAGAGCAGCGATGACCGGTTCGTCGGCGGAGTCGCCGATGAAGGTCAGCCACACTAAGAGCGGCGCCCCCGGGAGCGGTGTTTCGGAGATGGCTTTTCCCTCAAAAGCGGCGGGGAGCTCGCTGGACATAACGGCGCTGATAAATTCTTTTGTCATGGGGCGCTGCGGGTTTGTGAACACATCGAGGACGGAACCGCGCTCGGTGATGATCCCGTTTTCAATGACCGCCACCTTGTCGCAGATATCCTTGATGACCTGCATTTCGTGAGTGATGATGACGATGGTCAGCCCCAGTTTCCGATTGATGTCCCGCATGAGTTCCAGGATGGCTTTCGTGGTCTGGGGGTCGAGGGCGGAGGTAGCTTCGTCGGAGAGCAGCACCTTGGGCTCGCTGGCCAGCGCCCGGGCGATGCCCACCCGCTGCTTTTGCCCGCCGGAAAGCTGGGCAGGATATTGAGCAGCCTTGTCGGAAAGATTGACTAAGGCGAGAAGCGGCTCCACCTTGGCGCGGATCGCGTCCTCAGAGAGGGAGGAAAGACGCAGAGGGAAGGCCACATTGTCGTACACCGTGGCCGAAGTCAGGAGATTGAAGTGCTGAAAGATCATCCCGATGTTCTTGCGGGCGGAGCGCAGCTCCGCCGCGCTCATGGCGGTGAGATCCTGCCCGTCCACCACCACCCGCCCCTTCGTGGGACGTTCTAAGAGATTGATACAGCGGATCAGGGTGGACTTCCCCGCCCCGGAGAGGCCGATGATACCGTAAATCTCGCCCTTCTTCACGGTGAGATCGATGCCCTTTAAGGCGGACACCGGACCGTCGAGGCCGTGATAGTTTTTTTCGATGTGGGAAAGTTCAATCATAATCGAAATGCCTGCTTCCTGTCTGTCGTTTACGGATGTGCTGCCTTCTTCAGCGACGCGCTGGGGAAAAACAAATGCCCCAGTGATTTTGTAGGAAAAGCGCGCGTCAAGAGAGAACCGCGTCATCAAGTTTATCCCGATGACGGGATAACTCCACACATTATATCATATTTAAAACGCGAAAAACACCGGAGAGAAAAATTATTTTTCCCTCCGGTGTTTTTTGGCAAAATGTTCAGTTGATCGAGTGCGGCTGCGTTCCGCAAAAAGTAAAGATGGCGCCGCCGTCAGCGGCATTGGCAGCGGTGAGGGCGATGTCGTGGCGGTCGGCGATGGCCTTGGCGATGGCCAGCCCGAGGCCGGTGCCGCCGGCATTGGCCTCGCTTTTTTGGCGGCGGAAGCGTTGGAAGAGGTGCGGCAAAACCGCCTTCGCGATCCCCGGGCCGTGATCGCGAAGGGCGATGGACCAGCGCGGCCCCTCTTTTGTGACGGTGATTTCCACGACGCCCTTCGAGGGGGAGAATTTAACGGCGTTATCCAAGACGATCAAAAACATTTGCCGCAGGCGGCCAAAATCCGCCGTCATCAAAATGGGGGGAAGATCTCCTGAGACGATGGCAATCTCCCGCTGCGCCGCCAAACGGCGGGCCGATCGAATGGCGTCGGACAGCGCGTCAGTGAGGTTCGTCGGGGCTTTCTCAATTTGGAAATCCACGTTTTGCAGGCGGGTCAGTTCGAAGAGATCCCCCACTAAGCGTTCCAGCTGGCGCACGTTGTCCTCCATCTGGGCGAGGTAGCGGCGGCGCTCTTCTTCGTTGGCCAAAAGGCCCGCGTCCAAGACTTCAAGGGAGCCGCGCAGTACGGTGAGGGGCGTGCGCAGTTCGTGGGATACGCTGGTCAGGAAATCCTGCCGCATTTGGGTCAGCCGGGCGCTCTCCTTCGCGGCGTCGGCGAGGCGCGCGGCGAGGGCGTCCAGGCTTTGCGCCAAGGAGCCGACCTCGTCCTCCTGGGCGATGCCGGTGCGGGCGTCATAGTGCCCTCTGGCCAGCGCGGCGGCCACCTTTTCCATGCGGGCGAGGGGGCGGAGAAAGCGGCGGGCGAGGAGAAAGGACAACCCCGAGGCGACGAGAAAAGCGACGGCCATGGCAAACAGGAGAAGGCGGCGTCCCTGATGTTCGCCGATATCCACCGCGTTGAGGGTGCGGTGGAGCAGCACCGCACCGATGACATTGCCCGATGTATCCTTTACAGGGGCTCCCGCGGTGACGGAAGGCGCAGTCAAGAGGGGATCGAAGGCCTGGCTGGCGGCGACTTGCCCGGAAAATATCCGCTCCAACAACGTTTCGGCTTCGGCGGGCAGATCGTCAAAGGATGCGCTCTCCTCGGCTCCGTAAAGGGTGATGGTGCGGCTGCCGCGGTCGACGAGCCATACTGTGCCGCCAGCCAACGGCTCAAGCTGGCGAAGATAGAGGCCGCTATCCGCGGATTCGTTCACGACCCGGCGGCAGTAAGCGTGTGATGATCCTGGATGATCGTGGCCGCCGTTCTTCTCCCGGGGCGTTTCCTCCATCCCGTGGCGGTGCATACCGCCGCCGGATATCATGCCGCAGCCCCCGACGGGGCGGGCGGCCACCGCCGGCTCGGAGGACTTTTGACTGTCCACTGGCGCGGGAACGTCCGCGGCGACGAGGGCAGCGACGGCCTCGGCCCGGACGATAAGATCCGCGACCGCCGCCGCCCGGGTGGAAGAGCGCAGCTGCCATTCGTAGATGCCCCCCAATACGAGGGCAAACACCGTCAGTGCGGCGGTACAGTACAGCATGAAGCGGCGCCAAAGAATACTGTTCATCGAAGCACCTCAAAAGAATAGCCCACGCCCCAGACGGTGCGGATATCCCAATCCGGGTGGGGCGTTTTGGCCAATTTGGCCCGGAGCCGTTTAATGTGGGTGTCCACGGTGCGGGTATCCCCTTCATAATCATACCCCCACAATCGCTCCAGAAGATGTTCCCGGGAAAAGACCCGCCCCTTGTTCTCCGCCAAAAGGCACAAGATATCAAACTCTTTTTTCGTCAAAGCGACAGCGGTGCCGCCGCTCAGGACCCGTTCTTCCTCGGTGAGGATGGTTAAGCTGCCCCGGAGAAGGGTGCGGGACGGAGTGCCCGTCCTCTCCAATCGCCGCAGAATCGCCCGCACCCGGGCCATGACGACAGCGGCGGAAAAGGGCTTTACGATGTAATCGTCGGCGCCGATGTCAAGTCCCATGATGCGGTCGTAGTCTTCTCCACGGGCGGTGATCATCAGGATAGGAACATCGGAAACGGCCCGCAGGGCACGGCAGACGGCGAAGCCGTCCATTTTTGGCATCGTCACGTCCAGAAGAATGATGTCAAAGTTTTCGGTGCGTCCCGCCGCCAGCGCCGCTTCTCCGTCGGCCACAGCCGTCACCTGCCAGCCGTCTCGTTCGGCGAAAGCCCGCAGGATATCAATGATCGCGGTGTTATCGTCGGCGATGAGCATGTGCGGCATAAAATGTCCCTCTTTCTTTGCGCATATTATATATCTCCAATGATAAAGGGGAATCATGACGAAAATGTGGCGTCAAGGGAGGTTTCCTTAAAAATTATACCACAGGAAAACCTTCATAACAGTCGGGAATGCTTCGGTGAACAGGATCTTAAACATTGGCCTAAGAAAAGGTTAATGGAAATTTCATGAAAAATATATAGATAATGATTCTCATTAGTGCTAATATCAGGACATATCATTAACAATATTTATTATTCTGAAGGGTATTCAGAAATTTATTTGCGATAGGAGGGCAAAGATGCAAAGGACAAAGGTGAAGATGAAAAAGCGCCGGCAGGCAGCTCTCGCCGCCGCGATATGGATATTTCTCGAATCTTCGGCCTTTTGCGCCGAAGAGGGAGAACAGGCCGGCGAAGCGGAGAGAGTGACGACGGAAGCGGTTAACGTCGAAGCGGTTTATGAGAAGGAAATGCTCAAAGAAGCGCCGGAGACGAAGACGCTCATCACGCGGGAGGACATCGACCGCAAGGGCGCAAGGACGCTTTCGGACGCGTTGGCCGCCGAACAGGATATTCAGATGGGCACGGATAATATGGGGCGCAAGACGATTTCTATCCGCGGCGCGGATCCCCGCCACACCCTGATCCTTGTTGACGGCCGCCGTTTGGCGGGGGGACTGAGCAAATTCTACGGCGCCACCGATGAGGCGAATCGTATCGGCCTCGATAATATCGACCATATTGAGATCATTCGCGGTTCGGGGACGGCGCGCTACGGCGCCGATGCCATCGGCGGGGTCATCAATATCGTCACGAAAATTCCCCACAAAATGGGGGGGACGGTAAGGATGGAACGGTCCTGGATCGGCCAGGGCGGCAGTCAGTATAACCACAATGTCAATTTTGCCACGGGGGAAATCGGCAAAGGCATCTACATGGATTTCTCGTACGGGAAGAGTAAGACGGCGCCGTTCCTTTACGATAAGGACGGCTCCTCCATGCAATATTACGGCCAACGCACGCCGATGAGCGCTCGCGTGGAATTTACCTTGGGCAAAGGCGAATCCCTTACCCTTTCCGCCGATCACCTCGACGAGGATCTGGAGAAAGATACGCCCCTTGGCAAGATGCTCAAGATGAACGCCTTGGAAGACGCCTGGCGGCGAAATATCAGCATCGATTGGAAAAAGCAGACGGATGCGGCGGATTTTCGCGTTCGCGCTTATCGGACGCAGCATGATTCCGATGTGAATTATGAAATCGGCCCCATCGTGCCGGGCACTATTCCGTATCACCATTTCTACTTTGATTATTTTAACCGGGAAGACCGTGTTCTGG